>Ga0209795_10000038_pt1 | contig 141817 bp, 130 predicted proteins | sample AgamicOrMarz_FD_187166 | JGI IMG/M metagenome (GOLD analysis project Ga0209795, IMG submission 187166) | Agave microbial communities from Guanajuato, Mexico - Or.Ma.rz (SPAdes) (version 2) | ecosystem: Host-associated > Plants > Phyllosphere > Phylloplane/Leaf | place: Guanajuato, Mexico... | reverse complement strand
TTCACGACTCATGGCGTTCCTCTCTTGGCTATCGCCGCTGTCTTTAGTTTTCCTGCAACAACGGTTGCAGGGCTTTGTCGATGGCCTCCCGGGCGCGGAAGATCCGGGAGCGCACGGTACCCACCGGGCATTGCATGACGCTCGCAATGTCCTCGTAACTCAGACCATCGAACTCGCGTAAAGTTAAAGCCGTACGCAAATCTTCAGGCAATTGCTGGATGGTTCGATGGACGGTGCCTTCAATCTCATCCCGCAGCAACGCTCGTTCAGGTGATTCGAGATCCTTGAGGCCATGATCGCCATCGTAGAACTCTGCATCCTCGGAACTCACATCGCTATCCGGCGGCCGGCGGCCGCGTGAAACCAGATAGTTTTTCGCCGTGTTAATGGCGATGCGGTAAAGCCACGTGTAAAACGCGCTGTCCCCGCGAAAATTACCAAGTGCCCTGTACGCCTTGATGAAGGCTTCCTGGGCGACATCCTGGGCTTCATGGGTGTCGTGCACGAAACGCACGATCAACCCGAGAATTTTGTGCTGATATTTCAGCACTAGCAGATCGAACGCTCGTTTGTCGCCGCGTTGTACGCGCTCGACCAGCTGCTGATCCTCTTCCTGGGTTAGCATGAACACTCCTCGATGAGCTCGAAGGAGGCTGGCATTACTAATTGACCAGGCTTGCAAACATAGACTCGGGCTTTTCGCAAAAGTTCTCCCCCTTTCAAGCAAGTTTCCGGCGCGCTCTGATCACGGCCCGCACGAAAAACGCAGCACGAGATTCCCCGGCTGCGCGAATAATCTGTCACCGGGCCTACCGGCAAAGACTCCGATCGAATCTTGTACCAACCCGACGCTGCTCCCTTTTGCAGACAACCGTCTATTGAACGTAGGCGCTTGGCAAAAGTTCCATTATTTATGGCGATGTGAATTGAACATTGGGCAACCACGCCGTGATAAGCAGCGTTTATCCGAGAAACGGATGCCTTGTCGTCCATCCAGCAGAAACGCGATCCGACGAAGCGTGTCGCTTTTCTGCCGTACTGGTTCCACATTGCCATGAATGCCCGGCTATTGTGCCGATCCCCCCCTCTATATACTAGTGGGCTGCGTGGCTGCCTGACCCGTTTGAAGCGGCGTCCGGCGCCAACCCCGACCCGGGTCGCCTTGAGCGGAAACCATTCGAATGAGCCAACAGTTTCAACACGATGTACTGGTAATCGGCAGCGGTGCCGCCGGATTGAGCCTTGCCCTGACTTTGCCGGCGCATCTGCGCATTGCCGTGCTGAGCAAGGGCGATCTGGCCAACGGCTCGACATTCTGGGCCCAGGGCGGCGTTGCAGCCGTGCTGGACGATACCGATACCATTGAATCCCATGTCGACGACACCCTGAATGCCGGTGGTGGCCTGTGCAATCCGCAAGCGGTGCGCTTCACGGTTGAGCATAGTCGCGAAGCCATCCAGTGGCTGATCGATCAGGGCGTGCCATTTACCCGTGACGAACAGTCCGGCACCGAAGATGGCGGTTTCGAGTTTCATCTGACCCGCGAAGGCGGCCACAGCCATCGGCGGATCATCCATGCGGCCGATGCCACCGGCGCGGCCATTTTCAAGACCCTGCTCGCCCAGGCCCGGCAGCGTCCGAACATTGAGCTGCTGGAACAACGTGTCGCGATCGACCTGATCACCGAAAAACGCCTGGGCCTGGACGGTGACCGTTGCCTTGGCGCGTACGTGCTCAATCGCGGCACCGGCGAAGTCGACACCTATGGCGCACGCTTTGTGATCCTGGCGTCCGGTGGCGCAGCGAAAGTCTACCTCTATACCAGCAACCCCGACGGCGCCTGCGGTGACGGCATCGCCATGGCGTGGCGTTCGGGCTGCCGGGTGGCGAACCTGGAGTTCAACCAATTCCACCCCACCTGCCTCTATCACCCGCTGGCAAAAAGCTTCCTGATCACCGAGGCCCTGCGTGGCGAAGGGGCCCATTTGAAGCTGCCCAACGGCGAACGCTTCATGCAGCGGTTCGATCCTCGCGCCGAGCTGGCGCCACGGGACATCGTCGCCCGGGCCATCGACCATGAAATGAAACGCCTGGGCGTCGACTGCGTTTACCTGGACATCAGCCACAAACCCGAAGCCTTCATCAAAAGCCACTTTCCGACGGTGTACGAGCGCTGCCTGGAATTCTCCATCGATATCACCAAGCAACCGATCCCGGTGGTGCCGGCGGCGCATTACACCTGCGGCGGCGTGATGGTCGACCAGTATGGCCGCACCGACGTGCCCGGCCTGTACGCGATCGGCGAAACCAGCTTTACCGGCCTGCACGGCGCCAATCGCATGGCGAGCAATTCGTTGCTCGAATGCTTCGTCTACGCCCGCTCGGCAGCGGCGGACATTCTGGCGCAGTTGCCACAGGTCGCCATTCCGGCCGCCCTGCCCGCCTGGGACGCCAGCCAGGTCACCGACTCGGACGAAGACGTGATCATTGCCCACAACTGGGATGAGCTGCGGCGCTTCATGTGGGACTACGTCGGCATCGTGCGCACCAACAAGCGCCTGCAACGGGCGCAGCATCGGGTGCGCTTGCTGCTGGATGAGATCGATGAGTTCTACAGCAACTATAAGGTCAGCCGCGACCTGATCGAGCTGCGCAACCTGGCCCAGGTGGCCGAACTGATGATTCGCTCGGCGATGGAGCGCAAGGAAAGCCGGGGTCTGCATTACACCCTCGACTACCCGAACCTGCTCCCCGAGGCGCTGGACACTATTCTGGTGCCGCCCACCTACGCCGGCTGAACCTGAGCCGCACCCGCAGGCGCCGATGAACATCCGGCGCCAGCGCGTGGCGGGTCACGCACACCGAGCGATTCCGCCGCTCACCCGGCAAGCGAAAACGCAGCACAACGATCAAGGGCAGCGCCAGGCTGTCGGGGCGTAACTGCACCGGCCGCCAACCGTCCGCCCTGTTCCAGAGCTGCCAGCCACTTGCATCGCGACGCAACCCACGAAAAGCCCGAGGATGGGTCAGTAGCAGGTGTCGCGGTAGCGTCCAGACGCCATGAGCCAGGCAGAGCACGATGCCCGAGGCTGCCAACCACAACGGGACCGACAACGCAAACAACGAGCCCAGGGCGAATACCTGGGCCAGGAGATAGGCCACCAACAGTTGCCCGCAGGCCTGCCAGTGGCATTCGAAGCGATTACTTGGGCTGGACACGGTCCAGAATCATGCGGACCATGCGTTGCAACTCCGGATCCTCGGATTCGCTGCGCTCCATGAACCAGCCGAACATGTCCTGATCCTCGCATTCGAGCAGGCGGACGTAGCAGGCACGGTCCACTTCATTGAGATGGGGATAAACCTCTTTCACGAACGGCACCAGCAACACGTCCAGCTCAAGCATGCCGCGGCGGCTGTGCCAGTAGAGGCGATTCAGTTCAACATCTTCGACCATGGAGCGCTCCTCAAATAGAGCGCAAGTATACAGGGCCCGTCGCCGCGTAACAGACGGCTTTGGTCGGTCACCATCGATCCTTTGTGAACTACCCATTTCAAGGGCGCACCCTTATGATGTCCACCAGACTTTTTTACCTGCGATGACCCATGGCTGATTCCGCTTTTTTCTGCACCCTGTCCCACGAAGGCGTCCTCGCGGTCCGCGGCGTGGATGCCGGCAAATTCCTGCAAGGCCAATTGACCTGCAACCTCAACTATCTGAGCGACAGCCAATCCAGCCTCGGTGCCCGCTGCACCCAGAAGGGCCGGATGCAATCGAGCTTTCGTATCCTGCTCGAAGGCGACGGTGTATTGATGGCCATGACCACCGAGTTGCTCGAACCGCAACTGGCCGACCTGAAAAAGTATGCAGTGTTCTCCAAATCCAAGCTCACCGATGAAAGTGCGGCCTGGGTTCGCTTCGGCCTGGAAAACGCCGACAGCGCGCTCAGCGACCTGGGCCTGGAGCTGCCAGCCGACACCGACAGCGTGGTACGCCATGATTCGTTGATCGCCATCCGCGTCTCGCCCGGGCGCGCCGAACTGTGGGCCCCGGCCGAACAGGCACAGGCGCTGCAGACCCGGTTGCGTGCAGCCCTGGCCGAAGCGGACCTGAACCCCTGGCTGCTGGGCCAGATCCGCGCCGGGATCGGCCAGGTCATGCCAGCCACTCGCGAACTGTTCATCCCTCAGATGCTCAACCTGCAAGCCGTTGGCGGCGTGAGCTTCAAGAAGGGCTGCTACACCGGTCAGGAAATCGTCGCCCGCATGCAATACCTGGGCAAGCTCAAGCGGCGCCTGTATCGGCTGCAACTGGACGCCAGCCAATTGCCGGAACCTGGCACCGCGCTGTTTTCCCCGGTTCACGGCAGTTCCATCGGTGAAGTGGTGATTGCCGCCCAAGCGGAGCGAAACATTGAACTGCTGGCGGTATTACAGGCCGAAGCAGCAGAAGAGGGCAATTTGCACCTCGGCGCTTTGGAAGGCCCAGCGCTGCAGCTGCTGGACCTGCCTTACGAACTGGACCGCGACCGCGAGATCCAGCGCTGATCGCAGCATTTTGTCGCAACACCCTAGAGAATCGAAATGAGCGATTTGGCGCAGAAGGTCCAACGGGATTTGGTGCAGGCCATCGATAACGATGACCTGGTTCTACCTACATTACCCGAGGTGGCCTTGCAGATTCGCCGGGCCGCTGAAGACCCGGAAATCAGTGTCAGCAACCTGAGTAAAGTGATCGGCCGCGATACGGCCCTCTCGGCCCGCCTGATAAAAGTGGTCAACAGTCCGCTGCTGCGCGCTACCCAGGAAGTCACCGACCTACACACGGCCATCACCCGGTTGGGGGTCAACTACAGCAGCAACCTGGCTATCGGCCTGGTCATGGAGCAGATTTTCCACGCCCGCTCCGAAGTGGTGGAACACAAGATGCGTGAAGTCTGGCGCAAGAGCCTGGAGATTGCCGGTGTCAGCTATGCCTTATGCCGCGGGCACACGCAGCTCAAACCCGACCAGGCTGCGCTGGGTGGGCTGGTGCATCAGATCGGTGTGCTGCCGATCCTGACCTACGCCCAGGACAACAACGAACTGCTGTCGGACCCGGTCAGCCTCAACCATGTCATCGAAACGATTCATCCGGTGCTGGGAGACAAGTTGCTCAGCGTCTGGGAGTTCCCGGAGCGACTGGTGAAGTTGCCGGGGCTGTACCTGGATTTCACCCGCAATTCCCGGCAGGTCGATTACGTCGACCTGGTGCAGGTCGCGGCGCTGTATTGCTACAAGGACACCGCTCATTCCCTGAGCAGGATCGATATGTCAGGCGTTCCAGCCTTCAGGAAGCTGGGGATCGACCTGGATAATATGGATCAGTTGGCGGACCTTGAAGAAGCGCGGTCGATGTTTTACTGAGAGCTTGTGGGGTTGAGCCTGCTGCCGCCTGTGGCGAGGGGATTTATCCCCGCTGGGGCGCGAAGCGGCCCTCCGTGTTCGGCCTGATACAACGCAATCGACATCATGGGGCTGCTTCGCAGCCCAGCGGGGATAAATCCCCTCGCCACAAAAGTGTTCAGCTCCGGCTCAATCTGAACCGGCAACAAAACTCACCCGCACCTTCAACCCTCCCTCCTGGCCATCGTGCAAGGTGATCTGCGCCAGGTGGGCGCGGCAGATTTCGCCGACGATCGCCAAGCCCAGGCCGGATCCGGCCACCTGCTGGTTGCGCCGATAGAAGCGCTCGAACACCCGGTCCCGCTCATGCAGCGGGATACCCGGACCGTCGTCCTCGACTTCCAGCACGGCCGGCGCGGTGACCCGCAGGATCACATTGCCGCCGGACGGCGTATGGGCCAGCGCGTTGTCCACCAGATTGCTCAGCAATTCATTGAGCAAGGTCGGTTCGCCCCGCAACCACACCGGCTCTTCGGCTTCCAGGGCCAGCGCCACGCCCCGGGCATGAGCCAGCGGCGCCATCGCCATGCCCAGTTCTCGGGCCAGCTGGCTGAGATCAAGCAGCTGCGCGCCGCCCTCGGCAATCGCCCGGGCACCGTTTTCGACACGGGCCAAGGACAGCAACTGGTTGGCCAGGTGCGTCAACCGATCAGTGCCTTGGGCGGCAGTTTCCAGGGTTTCCCGCCAGACCACCGGTTCGCTGGCGCGCAAGCCCAACTCAAGGCGGGCCTTGAGGGCGGCCAAAGGTGTACGCAGTTCATGGGCGGCATCGGCGATGAACTGCGCCTGGCGCTCGAACTGCCCGCGCAAACGCTCGGTGAAATGATTGAGGGCGCGCACCAAGGGCCATAATTCGTGTTGCACTTCAACCAACGGCAACGGCCGCAGATCGTCCGGCTGGCGCTCTTCCACCGCCGTGCGCAAACGTTCCAGAGGACGCAGCGCGGCACTGACCGCGAACCACACCAGCAACAACGCCCCGACCGCCAGCATGCCCAGGCGCAGCAGTGTGTCGGCCATCAGGCTTCGAGCCATGCGGACCCGCGCCTCCTCGGTTTCGGCCACGCGCACTTCCGCCATGCCGTTCATGTTCGGCTCGCTCACCGCCTTGAGCAAGCTGACTACCCGTACGTTCTGGCCCTGATAGCTGGCGTTGTAGAAGCGCGCCAGGGCCGGGTAATCGTCGGTGCGCGGCGTGCCCGGCGGCGGGCCCGGAAGGTTCTCGTAACCGGAGATCAGCTTCTGGTTGATGTCGTTGACCTGGTAATAAATTCGCCCGGCGCTGTCGTAGGCAAAGGTGTCCAGCGCCACGTAAGGCACGTCCGCGCTGAGGCTGCCGTCGCGCTGCGACAGGCCGGCGGCGATGGTCCGGGCCGACGCCAGCAGCGTCCGGTCGTAAGCCGTATCCGCGGCCTCGCGCCCGTTCCAGTAGGCGCTCAAGCCGCTGGCAAGCATCAACACCACCAGCAGCAACGCCAGGTTCCACAACAACCGCCAGCGCAGGCTGTCAGGCTTATGCATCGCGGGTTTCCAGCAAGTAGCCCAGGCCACGGAAGGTCACGATCGCCACGGCGTGGCCGTCGAGTTTCTTGCGCAGGCGGTGGACGTAGATTTCGATGGCGTCGGGGCTGGCCTCCTCGTCCAGGCCGAACACCTGGGCTGCCAGTTGCTCCTTGCTCATCACCCGTCCCGGCCTGGCGATCAGCGCCTCCAACACGGCTTGCTCGCGGGAAGTCAGGGTCAGCAATTCATCGTCGAGGGTGAAACGGCGAGTATCGAGGTCATAAATCAGCCCACCGCAACGCTGCTGGCGTTCACCGCCCAGCACACTGCGGCGCAACAACGCCTTGACCCTGGCTTCCAGTTCCGTGAGCTCGAAGGGTTTGGCCAGGTAGTCGTCGGCGCCGAGGTTCAGGCCATGGACTCGATCCTTGACGTCGCTGCGAGCGGTCAACATCAGCACCGGCAGGGTCTTGCCGCGGGCCCGCAAGCGCGCCAGCACTTCGAAACCATCCATGCGCGGCAGCCCCACATCAAGAACCGCGACGGCATATTCCTCGCTGCTCAAGGCCAGGTCAGCCGCCACGCCATCGTGCAGCACGTCCACGGTCAGGCCGGTGCTCTTGAGCGCCTGGGCAACGCTTTCGGCGAGCTGCAGATGGTCTTCGACGAGCAGGACACGCATGGGTTATTCCTCGATTCAGGGATGGCCGGCGCCATTCTTTGGCGCGGAGTTTACAGCCGCTTGCGCCACTGTGAAGCCAAAAAACCGGCTAAAAGCTTTTGAAAGGTTAGCGAAAGGTTCGGCCATTAGAGTCCCTTCACGGATAGTTTCGACTGCCTGACGCACACGAAAAACGCCTCGAAGCGTTTTCGCCTGAATAAGAACAATAAAAGCGGAGTATTCATCATGCTGTTCATGCAGCTTCAGGTTCCAGCACCTGCCTGCCCTTCCCGCTTCTATCTGACCACTTCGACCAGCGCAACCGCTTGCCCTGGTGAATTCCCCTACCTGCCGTCCCGACCAATCCTCCATGGTGATCAGGCCGCAGGCCCAGCGACACGCGCTTCAAACCCAACACAACAACAACTCCTGTGGAGACAAGAATGAGCCTATCACTGCGTAAAGTAGCCCTCGCGGCCGGTTGCCTGATGTTCGCCGGGCAATTGCTCGCTGCCGATCCATCGAAAGAGCCCAAGCGCCCCGAATGCATCGCCCCGGCCTCCCCTGGCGGCGGTTTCGACCTGACCTGCAAACTGGCGCAGAGCGCCTTGGTCAACCAGAAGCTGCTGACCAAGCCGATGCGCGTCACCTACATGCCCGGTGGTGTCGGTGCGGTGGCCTACAACGCCGTGGTCGCCCAGCGCCCGGCCGACGCCGGCACGCTGGTGGCCTGGTCCAGCGGTTCGCTGTTGAACCTGGCCCAGGGCAAGTTCGGTCGCTTCGATGAAAGCGCCGTGCGCTGGCTGGCGGCTGTCGGCACCAGTTATGGCGCCATCGCCGTGAAAAGCGACTCGCCCTACAAGACCCTCGACGATCTGGTAAAGGCCCTGAAGAAAGATCCGAGCTCGGTGGTCATCGGCTCCGGCGGCACCGTGGGCAGCCAGGACTGGATGCAGACCGCGCTCATTGCCAAGGCGGCCGGCATCAACCCACGCGACCTGCGCTACGTCGCCCTCGAAGGCGGCGGCGAGATCGCCACCGCGTTGCTCGGCGGCCACATCCAGGTCGGCAGTACGGACATCTCCGACTCCATGCCGCACATCCAGAGCGGCGACATGCGCCTGCTGGCGGTGTTCGCCGAGAAGCGCATCGATGAGCCGGAAATGAAAGACATTCCGACTGCCAAGGAACAAGGCTACGACATCGTCTGGCCAGTGGTTCGCGGCTTCTATCTCGGACCAAAAGTCAGCGACGAAGACTATGCCTGGTGGAAAGAATCGTTCGACAAGCTGCTGGCCTCCGATGAGTTCGCCAAGCTGCGTGACCAGCGCGAGTTGTTCCCATTTGCCATGACCGGCCCGGAGCTGGACACCTACGTGAAGAAACAAGTGGCTGACTACAAGGTACTGGCCAAAGAGTTCGGCCTGATCCAGTAACTGTCCCTGTTCTCGTGGCGGCGCTGGCATCACGGCCGCGCCGCCCAGGAGTTAGTCATGCTCAGCATTCAACGTATTTTTGCTTCGGTGCTGCTGTTGGCCTGCATCGGCCTGGCGCTGATGGCCTGGCCGTATCAGGCAGCCTTTTCCTACGAACCGGTCGGCCCGCGCGCCTTCCCGCTGCTGATGCTGGGGCTGATGGGCCTGGCGTTGCTGTACCTGCTGTTTCGTCCCACACCCATCGTGCACAGCGACGAAGACCCGCAACTGGACCGCGAAACCCTGCAGAAAATCGGCATCTGCGTCGGGCTGCTGCTGGTGTTCGCCGGAACCTTCGAGCCACTGGGTTTCATTCTTTCGAGCATCCTGATCGGCGTGCCGATGGCCCGCCTCTATGGCGGACGCTGGCTGCCAAGCGTGGTAATCACCAGCCTGATGGCCATTGGTCTTTACCTGCTGTTCGACAAGGTGATGGACGTGCCACTGCCCCTGGGCCTGCTCGACATCCTGGAGAATTGATATGGATACCCTCAATTACCTGAGCCAGGGTTTCGGCGTCGCGTTGACGCCCTACAACCTGATCACTGCGCTGATCGGCACGCTGATCGGCACCGTCGTCGGCCTGCTGCCGGGCTTGGGCCCGATCAACGGCGTGGCCCTGTTGATCCCGATTGCGTTTGCCCTGGGCCTGCCGCCTGAGTCGGCGTTGATCCTGCTGGCGGCCGTTTACCTGGGTTGCGAGTATGGCAGGCGCATCAGCTCGATCCTACTCAACATTCCAGGCGAAGCTTCCACCGTGATGACCACCCTCGATGGCTACCCGATGGCTCGCCAAGGTCTGGCCGGCGTCGCACTGTCGCTGTCAGCCTGGAGTTCGTTCATCGGTGCGTTCATCGCCACTTGCGGCATGGTGATGTTTGCCCCATTGCTGGCGAAGTGGGCGATTGCCTTCGGACCGGCGGAATATTTCGTACTGATGGTGTTCGCCATCGTCTGCCTGGGCGGCATGGCCGGTGATCGTCCGCTCAAGACCTTTATCGCGGCGCTGATCGGCCTGTTCCTGTCCAGCGTCGGGATCGATGCCAACAGCGGTGTGTACCGTTTTACCGGCGACAACATCCATTTGACCGACGGCATCCAGTTCGTCGTCCTGGTGCTGGGCCTGTTTTCCGTCAGTGAAATCCTGTTGCTGCTGGAAAAAACCCATCGCGGCCAAGAGGCCGTGAAAGCCACCGGACGGATGATGTTCAACTTCAAGGAAGCGGCATCGGTCTTCATCGTGAACCTGCGTTGCGGTCTGCTCGGTTTCATCATGGGCGTCTTGCCCGGCGCCGGAGCTACCCTGGCCAGTGCAGTGGCCTACATGACGGAAAAACGCATCGCCGGCACCAACGGCACCTTCGGTCAAGGCGACAAGCGTGGCCTCGCCGCCCCGGAAACCGCGATTGGCGCGTCAGCCTGTGGCGCACTGGTGCCCATGCTGACCCTGGGCGTCCCAGGCTCGGGCACCACGGCGGTGATGATCGGCGCATTGTCGCTGTACAACATCACGCCGGGCCCGCTGTTGTTCCAGCAGCAACCGGACATCGTCTGGGGCCTGATCGCCTCGTTGTTCATCGCCAACATCATGCTGGTGATCCTCAATATTCCGATGATCCGTGTCTTCACCCGGATCCTGGCCGTGCCTAACTGGGCGCTGGTACCGGTGATCGCGATCATTACCGGGATCGGTGTCTATGCCGTGCACGCCACCACGTTCGACCTGTTCCTGATGGTCGGCATCGGCATCTTCGGCTACATCCTGCGCAAGTTGGACTTCCCGCTGTCGCCGGTGCTGCTGGGCTTCATTCTCGGCGGTCTGATGGAACAGAACCTGCGCCGGGCGTTGTCGATTTCCAACGGTGCGCTGGAAATCCTCTGGTCGAGCCCGATCACCTTCGGCTGCTGGATATTGACCGCGATCATGCTGTTCATGCCATTGCTGCGGATCTGGCGTCGCCGCAGTGCCCAACGTCGTGCCCTGGCCAATGTCTGAGGCAACCTTCAGACAATGGTGGGGAACCCCGCTGGTCGGTCTGGCCGGCGGTTACCTGGCCAGCCTGATCGGCTGGCCTTTGCCCTGGATGGTCGGCTCGTTACTGGCGATCATCCTGGTGCGCTGCCTGACGCCGTGGCAATTGATGGAAATCCCCGGAGGTCGCAAGTGCGGCCAATGGGTGGTGGGCATCGGCATCGGCCTGCACTTCACCCCGGTGGTGATGGAGCAGGTGCTGAGCCACTTCGGCCTGATTTTTTTCGGCGCGCTGATCACCAGCGTGTCCAGCGTGGTGGGTGTGTGGCTGATGCGCCGCACCGGTGAAGACCGTGCCACGGCTTTCTTTTCGAGCATGCCGGGTGGCTCCGGCGAGATGGTCAACCTGGGCGCGCGCAATGGCGCGGACCTCAGTCGCGTGGCGGCCGGCCAGAGCCTGAGGGTGCTGGTGGTGGTGCTGTGCGTGCCGGCCGCCTTCAAATACCTGTTGGGCGAAGGCATTCCGGTGCAGCACGCCACGACGGTGGACTGGTTGTGGCTGGCACTGCTGTTCCCTGCGGGCGCCCTGCTCGCTTGGCTCTGGCAACGCTTGCGGCAGCCCAACCCGTGGTTGTTCGGGCCATTGCTGGTAAGCGCGGCGGTGAGCGTCGGCTGGGATTTGCACATCGGCCTGCCCAACGGCGCCAGCCAGCTCGGTCAGTGGCTGATCGGCAGCGGGCTGGGCTGCCATTTCAACCGGCAGTTTTTCCGCCGGGCGCCGTCGTTCATGGGGCGTACCCTGGTTGGCACCGTGCTGACAATGCTGATCGCCAGCCTCGCGGCCTTGGGCCTGAGCAGCCTGACCCACCTGGACCTGCGCTCACTGACCCTGGGCATGATGCCCGGCGGTATCGCAGAAATGAGCCTGACGGCGGAGACGCTGCAGTTGTCGGTGCCGTTGGTGACCGCGTTGCAGGTGATGCGGCTGTTGTTTGTGCTGTTTATGGCAGAGCCGTTGTTCAGGTATTGGATTCGCAGGCCTGGGTCGGGCTGATAATCGGCGGCGCGTTCATCGCGAGCAGGCTCGCTCCCACAGTGGATCCGTGGCGTACACAGATCCCGCGATCCCCCGAAGATCAATGTGGGAGCGAGCCTGCTCGCGATGAGGCCATCAAGCCCAACCCTTAAACAGGCGGCACCCGCCAATCGATCGGCGCCTCGCCCTGCTGTTCGAGAAACTTGTTGGCCCGGCTGAAGTGCCCGCAACCCAGGAACCCGCGATAAGCCGACAAGGGCGACGGATGCACCGACGTCAGCACCAGGTGCTTGGTGGCGTCGATCAGTTTCTGCTTGCTCTGGGCATGGGCGCCCCATAGCAGGAACACCAGGTGCGGCTGATGGGCGCTGACCACTTCGATCACCCGGTCGGTAAAATGCTGCCAGCCCTTGCCCGCATGGGAGTTGGCATTGGCGCGCTCCACCGTCATGGTGGTGTTGAGCAGCAGCACGCCCTGGTCGGCCCAGCTTTGTAGGTAACCGTGGTTGGGAATGTCGATGTTCAGGTCGCGCTTCAGTTCCTTGTAGATGTTGACCAGCGACGGCGGGGTCGGCACCCCCGGTTGCACCGAGAAGCACAGACCATGGGCCTGGCCCGGGCCGTGATACGGGTCCTGGCCCAGGATGACCACCTTGACCTTGTCCAGCGGCGTGGAATTGAGCGCGTTGAAAATCAACGACGCCGGTGGATAAATTTCCTTGCCGGCAGCGTATTCACTGCGCAGGAATTCGCGCAACTCCGCCATGTAGGGCTGGTCGAACTCGGCACGCAGTGCCTGCTTCCAGCTCGGTTCGAGTTTGATTCGGTCGTCAGCGGTCATGGTTGCATCCGGTAAAAACAATGGGCGCACCCTAGGAAAGCCTACATGGCTTGTCAATTGATCTGACGCAGAACCGGCACTTTCCCACGCAGCGGTCATACTGACCATTCAAATTGCTGATCGAGGTCACGATGAATCTGCACTTCGAAGAACTCACTGGCAGCCTGGGAGCGCGCATCGGCGTCGCGACCCTGGACGCTGAAAAATCCTTGAACGCGCTGTCCCTGCCGATGATCAACGCCCTGCGTGATCGCCTTGAGGCCTGGGCCAGGGATCCGCAAATCGTGTGTGTGTTATTGCGTGGCAACGGCGCCAAGGCGTTCTGCGCCGGCGGTGAGGTGCGCAGCCTGGTGGACGCCTGCCGCGCCAGCCCCGGTGAAGTACCGCCCTTGGCCGCGCAATTTTTCGCCGCGGAATACCGTTTGGACTTCAACCTGCACACCTACCCCAAACCGTTGCTGTGCTGGGGCCATGGCTATGTGCTGGGCGGCGGCATGGGACTGTTGCAAGGCGCGAGCATACGCATCGTCACACCGAGCAGTCGCCTGGCGATGCCGGAAATCAGTATCGGCCTGTATCCGGATGTCGGCGCCAGTTGGTTCCTCTCGCGCCTGCCGGGCAAGCTCGGCCTGTTCCTCGGACTGACCGGCGCCCACATGAACGCCCGGGATGCCATCGACCTGGGTCTGGCCGACCGCTTCCTGCTGGACGGGCAACAGGACGATCTGATCGAAGGGCTGCTGCAACTCAATTGGCAGGAACAGACGGCGATGCAACTCAACAGCTTGCTCAAGGCCCTGCAGCAGGAGGCCATCGCCCAGCAACCCGAAGCCCAATGGCTGCCGCGCCGGCAGATGATCGACGAATGGCTGGATGTCAGCGATGTGCGCGGTGCCTGGAAGGCCCTCAGCTTGCAGGTCAACCATGCGGACCCTCTGATCGCCCGGGCGGCCAGGACCATGACCGAAGGCTCGCCGCTGACCGCCCATCTGGTCTGGGAACAGATTGCCCGCGCCCGGCATTTGTCTCTGGCGGGCGTGCTGCGCATGGAGTACACCCTGAGCCTCAACTGCTGCCGCCATCCTGAATTCAGCGAGGGCGTGCGTGCGCGGCTGATCGACAAGGACCAAAAGCCCCGTTGGCACTGGCCGGACATCAACCATGTACCCGAAGCGGCGGTGCAGGCGCACTTTCACAAGGCGTGGGAAGGTCGGCATCCGTTGGCGGATCTGGCGAATGAATCGTCCTGACATCCAAATCCTGTGGGAGCGAGCCTGCTCGCGAAGCGTCAGTCCAGTCACCCATACCGTGGCGAGGGAGCTTGCTCCCGCTCGGCTGCGCAGCAGTCGCAGAACCGACCCCGGCGGTCTGCCTGGAGAAATGCGGGGGCCTGCTTCGCAGGCCAGCGGGAGCAAGCTCCCTCGCCACATTGGGTTGGTGTGGAGTCGAAAATCAGCGATCGACACCAGCCCCTGTGGGAGCAAGGCTCGCTCCCACATTTATTTTATTCCAGGCACAAAAAAGCGGCGCTCAATGCGCCGCTTATTTTATCCGCCGATCAGCGGTGGCCGCCCCGTCCCCTTCCGTCATGATCGCCCCGTCCCCGGTGATCATGTCCACCCCAATCACGATCCCAGCCACCCCGGTCTCGGCCACCCCAACCACCGCGATTCGGATGGGACCAGTACGCCGCCCGTGGTGGCGAGTAATAGCGTGGGGCTGGCTGGTAGTAGCGCGGTGCCGAGTAATAGCGCGGCGCCGGTTGGTAATACCGCGGGGCGTAATAGCCACGCGGAGCTGAGTAATAACTCCCGCCGCTGTAATAGACAGGCGCCGGTGAGGTGTACACCTCGGAGCGGTAGTAAGAATCTCCGTCGTAGTAAGGCTCGCAAGCCGAAAGAGTCAAACCGAGAAACGCAAGGAGCAGCAGTCGTCGATACATGGCGGCCTCCTGGACCGCGAATGGGCCACATCAGCGACGCTGATGGGCGGCAGTCAACATTGGGTGACTGACGAATATTCAGACAGCAAAATCGGAATCTGGTGCGATCTGGCAACAACTAGAAACATGTAGTTCGTCGCCCTGTTGCGGTGCGCAATGGCACCACAAGCAGGCACAAATACGTCCTCGATCATCCCTCCTCAGAACCCACGCGCTCTGCCCCGCGCCTTTGGCGAACTTGGCACGGCTCTCGCTTTGGAAAACATCGTGCAGGAGTCATCACAGGTTCGCGGCACCACAATTTGCAATGGCCGACTAGGGTTCCGGCTCGCCTCTGGCGAGTGACTGGTCCGAGAGTTGGCGACCTCCAGTTGAGGTTACACGGCGGGACAAAAGCCCGGGAGACAAGCCACCGTTCGCGGTGCCGCGTTGCTCCTGTCCGCCCTTGATCAACTGGAGAACCACCATGCTCAAGCTCCGTCTGTCCACCCTGCTTGTCGCCGCCTTTTCGGCCCTGATGAGCCTCTCGTCCCCCGCTGCGCAAAAAGACCATTTCAGCGTCTGCTGGACCATCTACGCCGGCTGGATGCCTTGGGAATATGCCGGCAGCCAAGGCATCGTCGAGAAATGGGCGAAGAAATACGGCATCACGATCGATGTCGTGCAGCTCAACGACTACGTCGAATCCATCAATCAGTACACCGCCGGCCAGTTCGACGGCTGCACCATGACCAACATGGACGCCCTGACCATTCCGGCGGCCGGTGGCGTGGACAGCACCGCGCTGATTGTCAGCGATTTCTCCAACGGCAACGACGGCATCGTGCTCAAGGGCGAAGGCAAGAAAGTCGCCGACCTCAAAGGCATGGACGTCAACCTGGTGGAGCTGTCGGTCTCTCATTACCTACTGGCCCGTGCCCTGGATTCGGCTGGCCTCACCGAAAAAGACCTGAAAGTCGTCAACACCTCCGACGCCGATATCTCGGCTGCCTTCAACACTGATCAAGTCAAGGCCGTCACCACCTGGAACCCGATGCTTTCGGACATCAAGGCCCAGCCCGGGGTGAGCGAAGTGTTCAATTCCAGCCAGGTGCCCGGTGAGATCATGGACATGATGGTGGTCAACACCCAGACCCTTCACGACAACCCGGCCCTGGGCAAAGCGCTGACCGGCGCCTGGTTTGAAGTGGTGGCGCTGATGAACGCAAAAAATGCGGCCAGCAAGACCGCACTGGAACACATGGCCAAAGCCTCGGGCACCGATCTGGCCGGTTTCCAGTCGCAACTGGACACCACCAGGCTGTTCGCCACGCCTGCCGAAGCCCTGGCCTTCGCCACCAGCCAGCAATTGCCCGCGACCATGGGCAAGGTGGCCGAGTTCTCGTTCCAACACGGATTGCTCGGCGAAGGCGCCAAGAGCCCCGAAGCGGTCGGCATCGCATTTGCCGGTGGCGTGACCCACGGCGACAAGGCCAACCTCAAGCTGCGCTTTGACCCGACCTACGTCCAGCAGGCCGCCGACGCCAAGCTGTAAACCGGAGACCTGGCATGCGCCTGATCAACCGCTACCCGGATCGTCCCAGCCGCCTGTTGCTGGTGATCCTGCCCTTCGCGCTGGTGTTGTTCGCCTATTTCATGGGCTCGGCCGAACGGTTGACGGACAATCCCAACGACAAACTGCTGCCCAGCGCCGTGCAAATGGCTGATGCGGTGAAGCGCCTCGCCTTCATCCCTGACGCCCGCAGCGGTGATTATCTGCTCTGGCAGGACACCGCATCCAGCCTGCAACGGCTGGCCATCGGCTTGGGTATCAGCGCCCTGGCCGGGCTGTGCCTGGGCATCGCCGCCGGTACGCTGCCGCTGCTTGGCGCGCCGTTGTCACCGTTGCTGACGGTGGTGTCGATGGTGCCGCCATTGGCCATCCTGCCGATCCTGTTCATCGTCTTCGGCCTGGGTGAGTTGTCCAAAGTCATGCTGATTGTCATCGGCATTACGCCCTGCCTGGCGCGGGATCTGGAACAGCGCGCCCGGGAAATTCCACCCGAGCTGCTGATCAAGGCCCAGACCCTCGGCGCTTCGACCTGGACCCTGATGCTGCGGGTGGTCCTGCCGCAATTGCTGCCGCGCCTGTTGATTTCCCTGCGACTGATGCTCGGTTCGGCGTGGCTGTTTCTGATCGCCGCCGAAGCCATCGCCTCTACCGACGGGCTGGGCTATCGGATTTTCCTGGTGCGTCGTTACCTGGCAATGGACGTGATCCTGCCGTACGTGGTGTGGATCACCCTGCTCGCCTGGCTGATGGACTGGGGCCTCAAGCGCCTGACCCGGCAAGCGTTCCCTTGGTATGAGGGGGCGAAAGCATGAGTTTCATTACCGTGAACAACGTTTGGCAACAGTATGGCGACCAAGTGGTCATCGAACGCTTGAACCTGAGCGTCGCCGAGGGCGAGTTCTGCACGCTGGTGGGCGCCTCGGGTTGCGGCAAGTCGACCTTCCTGCGCTTGCTGCTGGGTCAGGAGCGCGCCAGTCGCGGGCAGATTCTGTTGGACGGCCTGCCCTTGGCCAGCGAGCCGGATGCCAGCCGCGGCGTGGTGTTCCAGCGTTATTCGGTGTTCCCGCACCTGACAGTGCTGGACAACGTGGCCCTGGGCCTGGAACTGCCGCGCGCGCCGCTGCTGGGCCGTCTGCTGGGCAGCGCCAAGCGCCAGGCCCGGGAGCAGGCCGCGCAGCTGCTGGCCAAGGTCGGCCTCGGCCATGCCCTGGACAAATACCCGGCGCAGCTGTCCGGTGGCATGCAACAGCGGCTGGCCATCGCCCAGGCACTGATCATGAAACCCCGCGTCCTGCTGCTGGACGAGCCCTTCGGCGCCCTCGACCCTGGCATTCGCAAAGACATGCACAGCCTGTTGCTGGAGCTGTGGCGCGAAACCCAGCTGACGGTGTTCATGGTCACCCATGACCTGTCCGAAGGTTTCAGCCTCGGCACCCGCCTGCTGGTGTTCGACAAGGTTCGCGCCGACCCGCACGCCCCGGGCGCCTATGGCGCACGCATCACCTACGACATTCCACTGAACAGCGACCGCCGCACCGCCCGTGCCGCCGTCGACGCCCTGCCTGCCGCATTGACCGGCACATTGCGTATCGCTTGAACGGAGTTTTGCCATGACCGATTCGACCCAACTGTATCCCCCCTTCGCCGAAGAACTGCTGCCCGGCGGCGGCCATCGTTCCTTTATCCTCAAGCGCGGCCAACTGCTGCGCCTGACCGACCTGCGCGGCGGGGCCAATGTGAGCCTGACGCTGCTCAATGCCAACGAGAAAACCGAACGCCTGAACCTGCCGGACAGCCTCAAGTGCCAACACACCGCCAAACTCACCGCCGGCCATTGCCTGTACTCGGACATGGGTCGGGTACTGGCAGCGATCACCGCCGACACTTGTGGCTGGAGCGATAGCCTGGGCGGCGTGCTCTGTGCCGAGGAAGTCGCGCAAAAATACGGCCAGGGCCGCTATCAGGAACTGCGCAACGGGTTCTTTCGCAACGGCACCGACAACCTGCTGGTGGAACTGGGCAAATGGGGGTTGGGCCTGTCCGACCTGCTGATGACCCTCAACCTGTTCAGCCGGGTCGATGTCGATGAGCGTGGAGAATTTCACTTCGTTGAAGGCCATTCCAAGGCCGGCGACTACATCGAGCTGTACGCACCGATGGACACCCTCGTCGTGCTGACCGCACTGCAACACCCGATGGACCCGAACCCGCAATACGCCCCGCAACCGCTCAAGCTCAGTTGGATGAACGCCGACGCCAGCGTCGCCGAGCACTGCCGCCATTCGCGCCCGGAAAACCAGCGCGGCTTCATCAACACCGACCGCCTGTTCGCCTGAGGATCGCTGCCATGTCACTCGCCATCGCCACCGCACACAAACAACCCGACACCGCCCTCTATCGCGCCACGATTCCCGCCGGCGAACCCTGGCTCACCGAGGTCAAGGCGGGCCAGACCCTTCGTATCCTCGACCTGGAAGGCAACCAGGCGGTCGATACGCTGTTCTACAGCCTGGCCAACCCCAAGGAACGCTACGATGTACAACGCACCCTGCGTCGGCAGAACAGCGTTTACCTGAGTACCGGCAGCGTGCTGTATTCCAACCTCGGCCACCCGATGCTGACCATCGTCGAAGACACCTGCGGGCGTCACGACACCCTCGGCGGCGCCTGCGCCCAGGAAAGCAACACCGTGCGCTACGCCCTGGAAAAACGCTACATGCACAGCTGCCGCGACAACTACCTGCGGGCCTGTACCCACGACGGTCGGCTGAGCAAAAGCGACATCGGGCCGAACATCAACTTCTTCATGAACGTACCGGTCACCGCCGACGGCTGCCTGACCTTTGAAGATGGCATCTCGGCCCCAGGCAAATACGTCGACCTGCGCGCGGAAATGGACGTGATCGTGCTGATCTCCAACTGCCCGCAACTGAACAACCCGTGCAATGCCTACAACCCCACCCCTGCGGAGCTGTTGATATGGGACTGAAATTCATCCGCCTGCGCCGCTGGTTGTTTGTGTTGTGCCAGAGCCGGTCGGGGCAGTGCATTAAATAAATGCAGATTTCATGAACACCACCAATCCCCTGTGGGAGCGAGCCTGCTCGCGATTACGGTCTCCCAGTCACACTCAGGCTGGATGTGCCGGCGCCATCGCGAGCAGGCTCGCTCCCACAGGATGACGCGGTGTTTGGAGGTTTCGCCGCCGGGGACGACCCCGCCGGCCATCGAAAACCGCGGGACGGCCCGCCTCCCAGTTCAGGCCAGCATGCAGGCCTGAGGGGTATCCCATGTTCGACAAAATCCTGATCGCCAACCGTGGCGCCATCGCCTGCCGCATCCTGCGGACCCTGCGCGAACTCAAGGTCAAAGGCGTGGCAGTCTATTCCCAAGCCGATGCCGCCAGCTTGCATATCCTGCACGCCGATGAAGCCCATTGCCTGGGCGAAGGCGCGGCAGCCGGTACCTATCTGGCAGTGGACAAACTCCTGGCGATCGCCAAAAGCAGCGGTGCGAAGGCGATCCATCCCGGCTACGGCTTTCTTTCGGAAAACGCAGCCTTCGCGCAAGCCTGTGAGGCGGCCGACATTGCTTTCATCGGCCCGACACCGGAGCAACTGCGCGTCTTCGGCCTCAAGCACACCGCCCGCGACCTGGCCCGGCAACATGGCGTGCCCCTGCTCGAAGGCACCGAACTGCTCGATAGCCTCGATGCCGCGCTGCTGGCCGGGACACAGATCGGCTATCCGGTGATGCTCAAGAGCACCGCCGGTGGCGGCGGCATCGGCATGCGTGTCTGCCGCAGTGCCGCCGAGCTGAGCGAATCCTTCGAAGCCGTGAAGCGCCTGGGCCAGAACAATTTCAGCGATGCCGGGGTGTTCATCGAGAAGTACATCGAACGCGCGCGGCACCTGGAGGTGCAAGTATTCGGCGACGGCCAGGGCCAGGTGATTGCCCTGGGCGTGCGCGATTGCTCGGTGCAACGACGCAACCAGAAGGTCCTTGAGGAAACCCCGGCGCCCAACCTGCCCGAAGGCATGGCCGACGAACTCTGCGCGGCGGCGATCCAACTGGCCAAGGCGGTCAACTACCGCAGCGCCGGCACCGTAGAATTCGTGTTCGACAGCGACGCCGGACGTTTCTACTTCCTGGAAGTGAACACCCGCTTGCAGGTCGAGCACGGCGTTACCGAGCAAGTCTGGGGCGTGGACCTGGTGCGCTGGATGGTGCAACTGGCCGCAGGCGATCTGCCCCCCTTGGGCGAATTGAGCCAGGATTTGAAAGCCCAGGGCCACGCAATCCAGGCGCGGCTGTACGCCGAGGATCCAGGCCGGGATTTCCAACCCAGCCCCGGACTGCTGACCGCTGTGCAGTTCCCGGTGGCCGATGGCAAGCAACTGCGCATCGACACCTGGGTCGAGGCCGGCTGCCAGATTCCACCGTACTTCGACCCGATGATCGCCAAAGTCATTCGTTGGGCGCCAACCCGCGAACAGGCACGCCTGGGCTTGCATCAAGCGTTGGATGAAAGCCTGCTGTACGGCGTGGAAACCAACCGCCAATACCTGCAACAGATTCTTCTCGATGCGCCATTTGCCGACGGTCGACCCTGGACGCGCTGTCTGGAGACATTGGTCTATCGCGCCAACACGTTTGAAGTCCTGAGCCCTGGCACCCAGACCAGCGTCCAGGATTATCCCGGGCGCATCGGTTATTGGGCGGTGGGCGTGCCGCCGTCGGGGCCGATGGACAGCCGTTCGCTGCGCCTGGGCAATCGCCTGCTGGGCAATGAAGAAGGCGCGCCCGCGTTGGAGATCACCATGAGTGGGCCGCTGTTGCGCTTCAACTGCAATGCCCGAGTGGCCGTGACCGGCGCGGCGATTGCCCTGACCCTAGACGGTGAAGCCGTACCGATGAACACCGCTTTGTCGATCAGCGCCGGCTCTACCCTCGCGATCGGCACCATCACTGGCGCCGGGGCGCGCAGTTACCTGTGCCTGCAAGGTGGCTTGCAAGTGCCGGATTACCTGGGCAGTAAAAGCACCTTCACCCTCGGCCAGTTCGGCGGCCATGGCGGGCGGGCGTTGTGCACGGGCGACGTGTTGCATCTCAAGCCGCTGGCTGAGCAAACGATGTCGGCGCCAACGAGCGTGCCGGCGCTTGAGCTGCCGAGTGTGCGGCAGATCCGCGTGATCTACGGTCCTCACGGCGCGCCGGAATATTTCACCGAGCGCTACATCCAGACCTTCTTCGACACCGCCTGGGAAGTGCATTTCAATTCCAGCCGCACCGGTGTGCGACTGATCGGGCCGAAACCCGAATGGGTCCGGGCCGACGGTGGCGAGGCCGGGCTGCATCCTTCCAACATCCATGACAACCCCTACGCCATCGGCGCGGTGGACTTTACCGGCGACATGCCGGTGATCCTCGGCCCCGACGGCCCGAGCCTGGGCGGTTTCGTCTGTCCGGTGACGGTGATCGAAGCGGATCTCTGGCAGTTGGGCCAACTCAAGGCCGGGGACAAGGTGCGGTTCGTGTCGGTGGATATATCGACCGCCCGCTCGCTGGCCTTGGAATGGAACCAATGTGGGAGCGAGCCTGCTCGCGATGAAGTTGACGCGGTGCCTGATCTGACGCCATCGCGAGCAGGCTCGCTCCCACAGGGAATGGAGTCGCCTGTGGTGCTGGATATCGGCCGGGACGATACCCGGCTGGTAGGAAGACTGTCCGGCGACACCCACCTGCTGCTGGAAATCGGTGCCCCTGAACTGAACCTGGTGCTGCGCTTTCGCGCCCATGCCTTGATGCAGGCTTTGGAACACAAACACCTGCGTGGCGTGATCGACCTGACCCCGGGCATTCGCTCGCTGCAAGTGCATTACCAACCCGAGCAATTGACCCTGGCCGATCTGCTGGCCATCGTCGCCGGTGAGTGGGACGCGGTGTGCGCCGCGCAAGACCTGCAGGTACCGTCACGCATCGTCCACCTGCCGCTGTCCTGGGACGATCCGGCCTGCCAGTTGGCCATCGAAAAATACATGACCACCGTACGCAAGGACGCGCCCTGGTGCCCGAGCAACCTGGAGTTCATCCGGCGCATCAATGACCTGCCCAACCTCGACGAGGTGCAACGCACGGTGTTCGACGCCAGCTACCTGGTCATGGGCCTCGGGGACGTCTACCTCGGCGCACCGGTCGCCACACCGCTGGACCCACGGCACCGGCTGGTGACCACCAAATACAACCCGGCCCGCACCTGGACCGCGGAGAACTCGGTGGGCATCGGCGGTGCCTACCTATGTGTGTATGGCATGGAGGGCCCGGGGGGGTATCAATTCGTCGGACGTACCTTGCAAATGTGGAATCGTTACCGGGACGTCGCCGCATTCGATGGCAAACCCTGGTTGCTGCGATTCTTCGACCAGATCCGCTTCTACCCGGTCAGTGCCGAAGAACTGCTGCGCATCCGCCGGGATTTCCCCCTGGGCCGCTTCGACCTGCAAATCGAGCACAGTCAGCTCAACCTGGCTGATTACCAGCAGTTCCTGGCGCGCGAGGCCGACAGCATCGCGGCGTTCCGCCAACAGCAACAAGGCGCCTTCAACGCCGAACGCGAGCGTTGGATCGCCAGCGGTCAAGCGCATTTCGAAAGCGAAGAACCCACCGCCGCGCCAAATGAAGACACAAGCCTGAACGAGAACCAACTCAGCGTCGACAGCCACATCGCCGGCAACCTCTGGCAGGTCCAGGTGCAGGTTGGCGCTCGGGTCGCCGTCGGTGATGCGCTGGTGATCCTGGAGTCGATGAAGATGGAAATCCCGGTGCTGGCCCCCGTGGCCGGGGTGGTGCGCGAAGTACGCGTCCAGCCAGGCTCGGCAGTGCGCGCCGGACAGCGCGTGGTGGTGCTGGAACGTGACTGAACTCAATCTAAGGATGAATGCCATGAACCTTTCTCTTCGCTTGGATGACCTGCGCAGCGCCTACCGCAGCGGTGAACTGACACCTCGGACATTGCTGTTGAGCCTGCGGGAAAAAGCCGCGGCGCTGAACCCGGACTATCACCTGTTCATTCACTTGCTGACGCCCGAGGAACTGGAGCCCTACCTGGCCGCGCTGGAAGGCCGCGACCTGGAAAGCCTGCCGCTGTACGGCGTGCCCTTCGCGATCAAGGACAACATCGACCTGGCCGGCATTCCTACCACTGCCGCCTGCCCGGCGTTTGCCTACCTGCCGCAACGTTCGGCCAGCGTCGTCGAGCAATTGCTGGCGCTGGGCGCGATCCCGCTGGGCAAGACCAACCTTGACCAGTTCGCCACCGGGCTCAACGGCACCCGCTCGCCCTATGGCGCCTGCCGCAACAGCGTGCTACCCGACTATCCGGCCGGCGGTTCGAGTGCCGGCTCGTCGCTGGCGGTGGCCCTGGGCGTGGCCAGTTTTGCCTTGGGCACTGACACCGCCGGGTCCGGTCGAGTACCGGCGGCGCTGAACAATCTGGTGGGGCTCAAGGCCACCAAGGGCTTGATTTCCACGGCGGGCGTGGTCCCGGCCTGTCGCACACTGGACTGCGTCACGACCTTCACCGCGACGGCGCGGGAAGCCAGTCAGCTGTTGGCGCTGACGGCTCGCCTGGACACCCGCGACGAATACAGCCGTAGCAATCCGCTGTGGAACGACGCGTCAGCATTCGGCGCCCCGCGGCGCTTTCGCTTCGGCGTGCCGCGCCCGCAGGACCTGGCCTTTTTCGGCTGTAATGAAAGTCCGCAACTGTTTCTGGACGCCATCGGACGCCTCGAACAGCTGGGTGGCGAAGCGGTGGAACTGGACTTTTCGCCCTTCCTGGAGGCAGCACGCCTGTTATATGAAGGGCCGTGGGTCGCCGAGCGCTACAGCGTTGCCGGCGAACTGATGGAACGCGAGCCCGACGCGGTGCTACCGGTGATCCGCGCCGTATTGGCGAAGGCCCCTACAGTTAATGGCGTACAAACCTTCCAGGCCCAGTACCGTCTACAAGCGCTCAAAAGCCTATGCGACCGCGCCATGGCCACCCTAGATTGCGTGCTTACACCGACCATCGGCCGTCCGGTGACCCTCGCCGAACTGGCCGCCGAACCGGTGTTGCGCAACTCCGAGCTGGGTTACTACACCAATTTCATGAACCTGCTGGATTACGCCGCCGTAGCGGTTCCCTGCGCGGTCATGGCCAACGGCTTGCCCTGGGGCGTGACCCTGTTCGGTCGGGCCTTCACCGATCAATACCTGTTGAGCGTGGCCGATGCCTTGCAACGCCAGCAGGATAAAACTCTGCCAGCGCCAGCCAACCCGGCGCGCCATGACCGGGCGCGACTGGTGGTGTGCGGCGCGCACCTGGACGGATTGGCGTTGAACTGGCAACTCAGACAACGCGGCGCTCAGCTGGTCGAGGCAACCCACAGTTCCCCCGACTACCGCCTCTATGCGCTGGCCGGCGGCCCGCCCCTGCGCCCCGGCATGCTGCGGGTTAGCGAAGGTGGCGTGGCGATCGAGGTGGAGGTCTGGGAGCTGCCGAGCAGCGAATTGGGTTCGTTCCTGACCGCCATCCCCGCGCCACTGGGGCTGGGCAAGGTGCAATTGGCCGATGGACGCTGGGAAAGCGGATTCATTTGCGAGCCATATGGTTTGCAGGGCGCGCAGGACATCAGTCATTTGGGAGGGTGGCGGGCTTACCTGCGTACCAGTCAATAACAGAACCCTGTGGCGAGGGGATTTATCCCCGCTGGGCTGAGCAGCGGCCCCACCGCGATCTATCAGACAGATCGCAGGGGGCCGCTGCGCGGCCCAACGGGGATAAATCCCCTCGCCACAACTTTATAAACCCGGCAAATCCGAGCACCTTTTCCTACAAGGCCACTAGACTAATCTCATTGGGTCTGCGCCAAGGGAATCGCCATGTCGCTCCGTTCGCCGTTGTCCCCCCAGCGCAGGCCGCTCGTGATCGTGGCATTGCTGCTCGCTACCGGATTTCTGATCATTTCCTTGCTGGGCTATTACGCTGCCCACGCCGTCCTGCGGGACAACCTACTTCGAACGCTGTATTTGAACCTGCTGATCGGCCTGCTCATCACATTGGCCGTGCTGGTCGTCATTTACCGCACGATCAACGGTTATCAACGGCGCATCGACGCCCAGACCGTCCTCGACGGCCTGACCGAGTTGCCCAACCGCCGGGGCTTCGACCTGTTGGCCGTGCAGGCCCTGCACGAGGCGCAACGCGAGCCCAAGCCATTGGCCGCGCTGTTGCTGGAGCTGGACGACTTCAAGCGGCTGGACACCACCCACGGCCACATCGCCAGCGACCAATTGCTGACCGGAGTCGCCCGCGACCTGACCGAGAACCTGCGGCATTCCGACATTGTCTGTCGCTGGAGCGCCGAAGCCTTTGTCGTCCTGCTCAAGGACACAGATGGGCAGACAGGTCTGAAAATCGCCGAGAAAATTCGTCTGCACATCGAAAAGCAGCGCTATTTCTGCAGTGGGAAACAGTTGTTGGTGACCGCCAGCATCGGCCTCACCACCCTGCAAGACAAAGACACCTTGCACAGCCTGTTGTCGCGGACCGATCATGCGCTGCAACGCGCCCGGCAAACCGGGGACAACCGAACCTGTGTGGAAATGCCTCACTCCAGCTATGAATAAACCCAACCTTTGCCCGGCGTGCGGCAAGGCCAACGATTGCACGCTGGCCGATCCGAAAACCGTCGACCGAGCCTGCTGGTGCTACGGCGTGAGCATCGACCCGGCCGTGCTCCAAGCGCTGCCCACCGAGCTGCGCGACAGCTCCTGCCTGTGCCCGCGTTGCGCGCAAGTCGAAGCTCAGCTGCAAGCCAAGCGCCAGCCGAACGGGTAAGATGCCCGCCCTCCTGCTCTCCTATCTGTACAGCTCATGCGCGTTGACCGCTTCCTCAGTAACCTGCCGCGCTTCAATCGCCAACAAGTGCGTCTGCTATTGGTCGAGCGCCGGGTGCGAATCGACGGCCAGACCGTCAGCGATCCGCACGCACAGGTGCGCGAGTTCAGCCGGGTTGAAGTCGACGATGAAGTGCTGCAATCAGGCCGACCGGCGCGTTACTTCATGCTGCACAAGCCGCCCGGTTGCGTCAGCGCCACCCGCGATCCGCAGCACCCGACCGTGCTCGACCTGCTGGATGAGCCGGACAAGGACGACCTGCACATCGCCGGGCGCCTGGACTTCAACACCACCGGGTTGATGCTGATCACCAATGACGGCAGCTGGTCGCGACGCCTGACCCAGCCGCAGACCAAGCTGCCCAAGGTCTACTACGTCGAAACCGAGCAGATCATTACCGCCGAGTATGCCGACACGTTCGCCCGGGGCCTGTACTTCGCTTTCGAAGACCTCACCACGCAACCGGCGGAACTGGCGCTGCTGGGGCCGAAATCTGCGCGTTTGAGCATCGTTGAAGGGCGCTACCACCAAGTCAAGCGCATGTTTGGCCATTTCGATAACAAGGTCTTGCGCCTGCACCGTGAGCGCATGGGCCCGCTGACCCTGGACCTCGATCTTGAGCCAGGGCAGTACCGCGCCTTGAACGCCGATGAAATTCGCTTGATCTGATCCGGCTACCGCTGGGCAGAACTGTCGAACAATTTTCCAAACGGCACTTGCACAACGGCCAACCCCCTGCTTGAATCAGGTCGTCGGCCAAAATGTGACCGATGAGTCACCAAATACTTCCAAGAAACTTTTTGCCGGCCAGAACCCTCAGGTTCCGACGTACCCCTCCGGCAAACTGCCCGCTTATAACAACACCCGTCGACCGCTTTCACGGATCGACATGGGCCTTATCTTCCAGGCGTATGCCTACCTGTCACATTGACCGTGCAATCTCATTGCGCGCATACCCGCTTGCCAGGAGTCTTATGACATGAGGCCAGAAATCGCTGTGCTGGATATACAGGGTCAGTATCGGGTTTACACGGAGTTCTATCGCGCAGACGCCGCACAAAAGACCATCATCCTGGTCAACGGCTCAATGGCCACCACTGCGTCGTTTGCACAGACCGTCAAAAACCTCCACCCGCAATTCAACGTCGTGCTGTACGACCAACCCTACGCGGGCAAGTCCAAGGCCCACAACCGCCATGAGAAAATGCTGACCAAGGAGATCGAAGGGCAGATTCTCCTGGAGCTGATCGACCACTTCGCCGCCGAGCATGTGCTGTCGTTCTCCTGGGGCGGCGCCGCCACCTTGAGCGCCCTGGCGCAACGGCCACGGCGCATCGAAAAAGCGGTGATCAGCTCGTTCTCACCGGTGCTCAATGCGCCGATGCGTGACTACCTGGAGCGTGGGGTGGACTATCTGAGCAACCTGGACCGCGACCGCGTCGGCCACCTGGTCAACAGCACCATCGGCAAACATTTACCGCCGCTGTTCAAGCGCTTCAACTATCGCCACGTCAGCAGCCTGGCCGAGCATGAATACGGGCAGATGCATTTCCACATCAGTGACGTACTGCGCAGCGACCAGCAGTGCTACATCAATGCGGCGAAAAAAATCGACGTACCGGTGCTGTTCCTCAACGGCGAATGGGACGAATACACCTCGCCCACCGACGCCAGGCTCTTCGCCGACCACGTCCGCCACAGCAGCTTCAGCACGGTGCAAGCCACCGGGCACTTCCTGGACATGGAACACAAAGCCGCCTGCCGCGACAGCCGCAAAGCGCTGATGGATTTCCTCGTCCCGGCCCAGTACGAAAGCCGACCGCGCTACAACTATGTGCAGGGTTACCATGCACTGGCAATCTGAACCCGAGTCCTCGCGAGCAAGTCCCGCCCCCCGCTTCAACGACGGGGCTTGCCCGCGAACGACCGCTCTGGTTTAAGGCTTGCACAGACGGATGACCGCATCGCGAGCAAAGAAAAACTTCAAATCCGCGCCCACATCTGGTACAAAGTCAGCCGCTCTGAGCGGGTGTCGTATAATGGCATTACTCCAGCTTCCCAAGCTGATAACGAGGGTTCGATTCCCTTCACCCGCTCCAATTGAATTCTGGTCCTGCGTCGTTTAGTTTTGACGGGGGATGTAAAAAAACCGGCCCATGGTGGCCGGTTTTTTTATGGCTCATATTTGGGGGGAGTGTGAGGTGATCTCCGAGCGTAGATAGATAGCTCCCCCCGTTTCCGTCCAAAATAAATACGTCCCCATCTCAACACCCTCGACGCCATCGAGTAAGCACCCTTTGCAAGCCGAATACACCTTGGACCGGCTACCGCCACGGCATCGCCGAAAAAGGTATCTCAGCGATAGAGCATCAAACATGCCTAGCGACAAAAGCGACGACGACAAATACGGTCAGAGCGAACGCTGCACCGATGCTGAACGGCACCCACGTAACGCGGAATGTGGGCGGGGCCGGGCGCCTCATTTCTTCAGCTAGAGCCTCTACCTCACGATGTAGTTGCTCGATGCTTGATTGATGACTTCGATGTGCGGACATGTCTTTTCTCCTCCGAGGGCGCGGGGCCCCTGCCCCTACTGCGTATGGGTACCAAAAGGCTTCGTGCTTCAGCTTCGTTTCCTCGGCCGTAAGCTTACGCGTCTCAGCCAACAATTTTCGGGTTTCGAACCTCGGACATAGCAATGAGATAAATGAGTCCCGTGGCGAGGGAGCTTGCTCCCGCTTGAGTGCGAAGCGCCCATGAGAGGGGGCTGCTGCGCAGCCCAGCGGGAGCAAGCTCCCTCGCCACGTATCGCATGGCCCCGGGAGATTTGTAGGCAAAATCCGAGAATTGCGTAGGGGATGCGCTTACTTTGCTTTTCGGCAGGTTTTCGCCTTGTTGCCCTTGCCTTCCAGTGGCTACTCTCCCAGACGTCGCTGCAAATTCAGCGACCGGGCCTAGGAACCCGTTTAATTCAAGGCGCACAGCGCCCCATAAAAATTGCAGGCGCTTTTTGTGTTTGCGATGATGTTTTATGGCGGCTGTGCGTGGGACACCCTCGGGTGTGCCGGGCGCCTTGATTCCCGGTTCCTAGCCCACGTACGGCTGCCACCCGAATCTAGGAAAGGATGGCGGCGGTTTCTCAAGTCAAGGAGTGAAACTATGCGAAACGTAATTCCATCCTATTTCCGCGCTTGCCAAACCAAGCTTCAGCTTCGGGCCAACGACCTTCCGATCAACGGAGGCAGGCCATGAACGAAAACACTGAGCTAAAAACCATCGGCTACACCCCCTTCAACTATTCCGCTGATCGAGCACTGTTCCGTGTCAACGGCGGCGTCCCCATCCAAGAGGCATTGGACCGGGCATCGGATCTTCTGCATCTCGCTCACCGGCTCGCCGAAGATGCAGCGTTCGAGAAGAGCACCGACCGTTACGCCTGGGCTGCGCACTTTTTATTGGAGATGAGCAAGGCGGTGATTGATGATGTCGTGAAAGTCATTACGCCTAGACCGGAAGTTGAAGTTAGAAAAAAAGCCGAGAAACAATAGATGGGCAGTACGTTTGAGAATGGGAGCCGCAAGATTCCCACCTAACCACAAAACAAAAAGCCCCGGTGTTTTTAATAGCGGGGCTTTTTGTATCTTGGCCGTCTACATGTGTCGTTCATTGCTCGGCAAGAACGCTATCTACAGCTCAGGAAAACAGATCACTGGCAACCTGGCTAACGCCCGTCAGACTGATGAGCTGCATATCAGCTGTCTGGATCTGTTCGATGGTGTTGTAACCTGCATACCAATCCTCTAGGCGCACGCCTTCCTGCGGTGTCTGTCCTGGAGCGAAGCTTGATCGATGCAGATAGAGGTCATCACCGATGCGATCAGCCAACAGTTCATCGCTACCAATATAGGACAAAATCAATTTGTCGCCGCTGCTGATGCCGTCGTCCTGAATCGTCACTAACTTTGGAGTATCGATGGTGTAGGTATCGTCACCCTCGCCACCATTAGCAAAACCGCCGGTCTGCAAGATCAGTCTGTCATCCCCCTGACCTCCTGACAGCGAAAAGCCCATGCCTCTGCCGGTCAGCAGGTCGTTGCCTTCCCCACCATCAGCCATGCCATGTAGCACGGTGATCGTGTCACTTCCGGCCTCACCGTAGGCTTGAGTACCCTCGTCGCTGGCAGCCGTGACGATGGTGTCGTTACCGCCGCCGCCGTACAGGATGTCTGCCTGCGGCCCATTCGCCGAGCTATCGACTTTGAAAGGTTCTATCCACGAAGTCAGCCCACCATAGAGGAAATCATTGCCGTCCCCGCCGTCGATGACGTCGTTGCCCAATCCGCCCTCCAGATAGTTAACACCGGTGTCTCCAACCAAGACATCGTTGAAATGACTGCCCAACACGTGTTCGATGTTGAGCAATACATCACCTTCGGCATCGCCACCTTGATTGATTTGAGTCTGCAAGTTGATTGAGACACCTGTTGTGCTTGTAATGTAAAAAGCACTGTCGAAACCTGCGCGACCATCGGTGACATCTGCCCCGGCTCCTCCAATGAAGATCTCCTTCAGACCTGAGCCTGATAGCGTGTCGTTAAAATTGCTGCCTTGAAAAAACTCAATGTTGGCGTAGGTGTGGCCAGCAGCCTCCCCTATGTCGGTGCCGTTGGTCAGGTCGATCGTCACCCCGCTGTCAGACTGTTCATAAGTGACTAGATCCACGCCACCCGCGCCATCCTCCATCATGGAGGAACTACCGCCATAGAAAACGTCGTTGAAATTCGATCCCCTGATCACCTCGATATCGGTGTAGGTATCACCTGCCGCGATCCCGGAATACACACCCGTTTTGAGATTGATGGTCATGGCGGCTGTGCTATCGAGATAGCTCGCTACGTCGTAGCCAACACCGCCGATCAACTGATCCGCTCCCGCACCACCGTACAGTGTGTCGTTACCCGAACCGCCGGTAATGACGTTGTCGCCGTCGTTGCCATAACCGGTGAATGCGCCAGTGCCGACGTAGGTCAGGCGCTCGACGTTGGCCGCCAGGACCGTGCCGTTGGCATTGATCACCGACACGCGGACTTCATCGTTGCCGCCACCGGCCTGTTCGATGATGTAGGGAGTCAGCCCCAGATTGATATTGTAGATGTCGTCACCCGCTCCCCCTTCCAGCCGTAACGTCGGGATTACGGTGTACGGGCCAGCTGAGAGCACGTCGTTGAAGGCAGAGCCTATGACGGTTTCGACATTCGCTAAAATGGTGCCTTCGGCATCTCCGCCCGTTCCTGCGACTCCCGTCCCGGTACGGATATCGACGTTTACTCCCGCAGTCGAGCCCGAGTAGTCGACCGTGTCGATCCCGGCACCGCCGTCGAAATCCATACCGCTACCATCACCAACGAACGTGTCGTTGAAATTCGATCCTCTGATCGCCTCGATACCGGTGTAGGTATCACCTGCCGCGATCCCGGTATGCACAGCCGTCTTGAGATTGATGGTCACAGCTTCTTTGCTGTCGGCATAACCCGCTACGTCGTATCCGACTCCGCCGATCAACTGATCCGCTCCCGCGCCGCCGTGCAGTATGTCGTTACCCGAACCGCCAGTAATGACGTTGTCGCTGTCGTTGCCATAACCGGTGAATGCGCCAGTGCCGACGTAGGTCAGGCGCTCGACGTTGGCCGCCAGGACTGTGCCGTTGGCATTGATCACCGACACGCGGACTTCATCGTTGCCGCCACCGGCCTGTTCGATGATGTAGGGGGTCAGCCCCAGATTGATATTGTAGATGTCGTCACCCGCCCCCCCTTCCAGCCGTAAGGTCGGGATTACGGTGTAGGGGCCAGCGGAGAGCACGTCGTTGAAGGCAGAGCCTATGACGGTTTCGACATTCGCTAAAATGGTGCCTTCGGCATCTCCGCCCGTTCCTGCGACTCCCGTCCCGGTACGAATATCGACGTTTACTCCCGCAGTCGAGCTCGAGTAGTCGACCGTGTCGATCCCGGCACCGCCGTCGAAATCCATACCGCTACCATCACCAACAAACGTGTCGTTGAAATTCGATCCTCTGATCGCCTCGATACCGCTGTAGGTATCACCTGCCGCGATCCCGGTATGCACACCCGTCTTGAGGTTGATGGTCACAGCTTCTTTGCTGTCGGTATAACCCGCTATGTCATAGCCCGCACCGCCAATAAACTGATCCGCTCCCGCACCACCGTACAGTGTGTCGTTACCCGAACCGCCGGTAATGACGTTGTCGCCGTCGTTGCCATAACCGGTGAATGCGCCGGTGCCGACGTAGGTCAGGCGCTCGACGTTGGCCGCCAGGACTGTGCCGTTGGCATTGATTACCGACACGCGGACTTCATCGTTACCGCCACCGGCCTGTTCGATGATGTAGGGGGTCAGCCCCAGATTGATGTTGTAGATGTCGTCACCCGCTCCCCCTTCCAGCCGTAACGTCGGGATTACGGTGTACGGGCCAGCTGAGAGCACGTCGTTGAAGGCAGAGCCTATGACGGTTTCGATACCATTGAGAGTATCCCCCTCGGCGTCGCCCCCCCTCCCAACAAGTCCAACCCCCTGGCGCACATCTATACTGATACCTCCAGTAGAGGCCGAATAGTCAACGGTATCTAAACCAACGCCACCATCGATTTTGTCTGCACCGGCACTGCCCTTGATCAAGTCGTTGCCGCCCAGAGCGTTGATTTCATCATCGCCTGCGGTGCCGATCAGCGTATCTGCGCCAGCTGTTCCGTTAATGACTGCCATTTTCTTCTTCCTTGGTTAAGGGGGGAGGAGCTCTCATATAATCAATATTTGTTTACAACATTGAAGCAAGAATCTCTGCAGTTACTTTCGGCTGTCGCCAGAGAAGCTTGAGCGCAAACTCGTTCAGAAATGGTGAGAAGTAAGTAGGGTCAGTTGTAAACGAGACAGTGGAGCGGCATCAAATGCCTGCGGCCAATAAGAAATAGGGCGGTTGCAGTTGAACACTGGCGGGCATGGTGTTGACTGGAATACCGTCATCGCGAGCAGGGCTCGCTCCCACAATGGACCTGCGTGAGCGCTGGATCTGCGTACAACAGACATCAACTGTGGGAGCAGCGAACAGACGGGCAGGCTGTTATTTTTTCTCCGCCCCGGACTCTTTCATCTGCACCGAAGACTTGGTGCCATCGGTGTTGTCCTTGGTCTCATTGCCCGAGTTGTCGAAGCAGCCTTGCAGGGCGAGCAGGCAACAAGCGAGGCAGAAGGTGCGTGTTAGGTTCATGGTGTACTCCAGCTGAGGGCTTTAAGGAGTGACCCGCGGCTGGGGCAATGGTTGCGATGGACTTTGGGCTTGCACGATGAAGCGTGCGACCGGCGGCGAAGTAAGAATGTAAGCAGAATTTTCACCGCTTCGTTGCTGTCACACCAGACAGGTGCATCCCATAAGGAAACACAGCAATGACCTTCGCAAAAATCGCTCAGAAACTGGCTCTATGGGCAGGTAGCCCCAAGACATTTTTGGGGGCCCTCGTGTTGCTGGTGCTCTGGGCCGCCAGCGGCCCCTACTTCCAGTTCAACGACACCTGGCAACTGATCATCAATACCTCGACGACGATCATTACCTTCCTGATGGTGTTCCTGATCCAGAACACGCAGAACCGCGACACCGACATCCTGCATCTGAAAATCGATGAGCTGCTGCGGGCGACCAAGGAAGCGCAAAACGCGATGCTTGGGCTTGAGTCGTTGGACCTCAAGCAGCTGGAAGCCTTGCGCAAGCATTACCAGGCCATGGGGCAAGACGAGGCCCAGACCCTTGAAGGCCTTGAGAAGAAAAGCAAGATTGACCTGAACCAGTGTTAAGCAGAGCGCGGGAGGTGTTCCTGCACCACCCGCCTCAACCTGCTGCAATCAAGGCAACGGATTACCCCCCGTCACACCAAACACCTCACCCGTGATGTAGCTGGATTCCTGTGACGCCAGCAGCACGTAGAGCGGCGCGCATTCGGCCGGCTGCCCGGGGCGTTTCATCGGCACCTGGGAGCCAAAGGTAGGAATTTTCTCCTGCGGCTGTCCGCCGCTGGGTTGCAGCACAGTCCAGATCGGCCCTGGAGCCACGGCGTTGACCCGGATGCCTTTGCTGACAACCTGCCCGGCCAGCGCTTTGGTGAACGCCACGATCGCCGCCTTGGTGGTGGCGTAGTCCAGCAACGTCGCGGACGGATCGTAGGACTGGATCGACGCGGTGTTGATGATCGTCGCTCCCGCCGGCATCAGCGGCACCGCCGTCTTGCAGAGCCAGAACATCGCGTAGATGTTGGTTTTCATGGTGTCGTCGAACTGGGCGGTGGTGATATCGGCGATGTCCTTCTGTGCCTCTTGCTTGCCGGCTACGTTCACCAGGATATCCAGGCCGCCAAGCTGCTCATGGGCACTTCTCACTAGTTGGACGCAGAAAGCTTCGTCCTTGAGATCGCCTGGGATGGCGATGGCCTTGCGACCCTCGGCTTCGATCAGCTCGATGACCTGGCGCGCATCGCGCTCTTCACTGGGCAAGTAGTTGATCGCCACGTCAGCCCCTTCCCGGGCGTAGGCGATGGCGGCGGCGCGACCGATGCCTGAGTCCCCACCGGTAATCAACGCTTTGCGCCCTTCCAGGCGGCCGAAGCCTTGATAGGTTTTTTCGCCGTGGTCCGGCTTGGGCACCATGTCCTGGTCAATGCCGGGTGGCGACTGCGGTTGGTCGGGAAACGGTGGGCGAGGATATTGGGTCAACGGGTTCTGCATCGCGTATTGGTTGGGTTCTCGGCGTGTGGACATCGAGGTTCTCCTTTTCGGCGGGCGAGATGAGCCGGGGGACGAACACCCCGGCCTGAATGTATGCAGTGCTCCGAATCAGCGACTGGCCTGGAGTGCCCTGGCCATTTCAAGATGGGTTTGCAACTTGGGCAGGGTTTCGTCGGCAAAGGCCTTGATTTCCGGCACTTGGGTGGTCTGCGCCTCCTGTTGGATCTGCGCGATCGCTTCCTCAGTGGCCTTGACCTGGCTGGCGGCATACGCGGCCTCGAACGACTCGCCTTCCTGCACCTGAGGGATCATTGTCTTGGCCTTGTCAGCCACCTCCTCCCGGGGCGCGACCGGCAAGTCGAGCTTCTTGGCGATCTTTGCCAAGTGTTGATTGGCCGTGGTGCGATCGTTGATCACCATAATGGTGTAGTCCTTGACCTCCCTGGATTCGGCTTTGCCGTGGGCCATGCGACTGGCCTCGATGTCGGCCATGCCTTTGGCCGACGCATCGTTGATGAATTCGGCGGGCGACTGGGCCCAGGCACTGTTGGCGCCCAGCCCCATCAATACGACAAGACTGGTGGTGTGGAAAAAGGTGGCTATCCGGCTCATGGTCGCGCCCTCCTCTGAAAAATGGCGGTGGTTTTCTCACCGTTGAATCTGAACCACCCGGGTGTCTATAGACGGTCTTGAAGGTGGTTCTCCCACTGTCTGCGACCGGCTCCAGGCACCTTGGTTCGATTGCCGGCCATGTTTGCGGCGAGTGGGTCCGCCTGATATTCGAAAGGAATTCGCCTTGAAAGGTTTGAAAAAACGACTGGCGCCACGACGAACGGTGGCGTGCTATCAGATGCCGAACGCCCGGTGATTGTGGCGTTTGGCGGCGTACATCGCCTCGTCCGCATGACGAAACAGCTCTACGTCTTCGGTGCCATGATCGGGGAAACAGGCCACGCCAATACTTGGTTCAATACTCAGACAGTGCCCGTCCAGACGCAGCGGCTGGGACAACGCGTGACGGATCTTTTCCTGCACCCGCCGGGCGTCTTCCAGCGTCTGGATGCTATGGAGCAGGACCACGAACTCGTCTCCACCGATGCGCGCAACGGTGTCAGTGTCGCGGATACAGCCTTTGAGCCGGCTGGCCACCGCCTGCAAAAGCATGTCACCCACACCGTGGCCGTAGGTATCGTTGACCTGTTTGAAGCGATCCAGGTCGATGTACAACAGCGCCATTCGCCCTGAAGCGGCGCGGGCGGTCGCCAGGGCAGCCTTGAACCGCTCACGCAGCAGCTCGCGGTTGGGCACCTGGGTCAGTTGGTCGTACTGCGCCATGTGCTGCAAGCGGGCGTGCAGTTGCTGGCGCTCGATGGCAATGGTGATCTGGGCGCAGACGTATTGCAGCAGCTCTTTGTCCTGCTCGGTATAGCGCTCGCTATCCGGAGCGCTCTTGACGATCAGCGCGCCGATGGTGCCGTTCTGGGAGTTCAGCGGCACACCCAGCCAGCAAGGCGAATTCGGCTGCGCTACCAGATCGGCAAAACCTGGCGGCAGCGAGCGGCACCCCGGCGTCAACAGGATCGGCTGGCCACTGCGGATCACCTCGGCGCACAAACGCCCAGTGACCGTGCCCGGCAGCTCGGGCTGACGCTCCAGGTCATCGACGTGATAAGCGAAATTGAGCTCGGCGCACTGTTCGTCGTACAGCGCGATGGAGAAATTCAGCGCCGGCACCCACTCGCCGATGATCAGGTGGATGCGTTTGAACAGGGCCAGCAGGTCGGCCGCGGCATGGGCCGCCTCGGAAATCGCGTACAACGCCGCCTGCCGGGACTCGGCCAGCTTGCGTTCGGTGATGTCCCGGGCCACGGCAATACGCAATTGATCCGCCGGCGACCAGCGCGCCGACCAGAGAATGTGCACCACCGCCCCGTCCTTGCGCAGGTAGCGGTTCTCGAAATTGAGCTTGGGCTCACCGTCCATGATCTCCCGCGCCGCCTCCAGGGTCCGCTGGCGGTCGGCCGGGTGTACCAGGTCGATCATCTGCCGACCGATCAGCTCCTGCGGGGTGTAACCGAAAATGCGCTCGCACGCGGCGCTGACGAACACGAACCGCCCCTCGCCGTCGACGGCACACACCGCGTCCAGCAAAAGGTCGATGTAACTGGCCAGCGGCGCGGAACTTCGAATGTCCATGGGGCTGGGGTTATCCCGGTAATGCAGCCTTGAACGAAGCAGGCGATCGCGCGCTGCACTGGATGCGCAAGCGAGGCGTACCCGCAGTATGGATGAGGATAGCGTAGCGATTCGAGAGCGTGCCATCGGCTGTGCAATCAGAAAGGCACTCGTTGTCGTGGATCGAGACCAACGGGACTGGCACACGCGGATCGGCGGTGTAGTATGTTGCACTACAAACCACTACATTCGAGATCGTCATGTCCGTCATGTCGCTGCGCCTGCCTGATGAAATGGCCGAAACCCTGGCAGTCCTGGCCAAAGCCACCGGACGCAGTAAATCGTTTCTGGCCGTCGATGCGCTACGCGAGTACCTGGCCCGTGAAGCCTGGCAGATAGAGGAAATCCAAAAGGCTCTGCACGAAGCGGATGCGGGTGATTTCGCCAGCTCCGACGACGTGAAAAGGATCACTGAAAAATGGACGAACAATGCGCGTTGAGTGGCTACGCACGGCCCTCAATAATCTCGACGACGAAGCTGCTTATATTGCTCAGGACAACCCGAAAGCGGCAGCGGACTTCGTCAACGCAATCCTCGCGAGCGTCGAACACATTGCGCTGTTCCCTGCCTCAGGTCGTGAAGGACGGCTGGCCGGCACCCGCGAGTGGGTTGTCCCCGATCGTCCTTATTTGATCCCTTACCGCGTGCGCCAGGGACGCGTGCAGATCCTGCGGCTCTTCCATACACGACGATTGCCACCGGGGGCTTGGTAAGTGCCTTCGGGCAACGACTCCACACCTCCCCTTTTACGACTCTGTAAAAAACTCCATTCCAGCATAAGGCGCCTGCCGGCAGGCCTTGAGCCGCGACGCCAGGTCGCCCACGTGTACCTCAAGCTTGTGCCCGTCCGGGTCGAGAAAATAGAACGAATCCCCTTCGCTGCGGTTGTCTCGCCATGACCGCACCTGCGCTGTGCCCAACTGCTCTACCAGCGTTGGGAAGTGTTCAGCGCTGATGCTGAACGCGTAATGGGTGTAATCCGCCGTCGGCTCGGTCTTGCGCGACGGGTCGAGTGACAGGCACAACCACAGTCCAGGCAACGACAGATAAGCCCCACTGTCCCACCTGGCCTCCAGGCGAAGCTGCAACAGCTCGTGATAGAAAACCAGGCTTCGGTCCAGGTCGGTGACGGCAAGGGTCAGGTGGTTGAGGCCTGAGAGCATTTGAACAACCTCCGAAAATGGCGATAAACCTGCCTTATAGCTCGGGCGCGACGCACGGTGTTTAGGGGGCCGACACCCTATAGGGATTCGCCGCCCAAGACTCTGAGCAAAGTCCTACGCAGAATTCTCCAGTAACACTCAAACATGCCGGAAACGGACGATTCAAAGGCTTGCGTGAGGATCTGTAAAGTCTGGTCTCGCAGCTATCGCCATACCCCACGGACAGCACCGCTCACCAAGGAATGTAATCGCGCCATGAATCAGACCGCACAACCGTCTCATCACTTCAGCAACTATCGCAAAGTCATTGCCCTCGCCGACCCGGACTGGCAGAGCGCCGAAGTCGGGAAAATCTCTGGCCTCAACGTCGAGGTCAAGGCCGCCAACGTCCTGCTCGACCAATACGGCCGGACTTTTCACCACTTCTGCACCACGTCCTACCTGGGACTGGATTACCACCCTGCGCTGCTAGACGGCGCCATGACCGCCGTTTGGGAAACCGGGACCCTGCGTGTCGCCAATTCGAAAAACCGCTGCAAGCTGGCGATCCTGGACCGGTACGAAACCCAACTGTCGGAGTTATTTGGCGCCAGTTGCCTCAGCGCCCTTTCATGCAGCGCGGCAAGCGCCGGAGTCTTGCCACTGCTCGCCAGTGGCGCATTCACCGACAATCGAGCGCCAGTGATGGTGTTCGACAAGCATGCCCATTACTCGATGAACCACATCAAGGCTACCTGCGCCGATGAAACCCAGGTGATCACCTGCCCCCACAACGACATGGATTTCATCGAAGACCTGTGCAAACACCAACGCGACGTGGCGTACGTAGCCGACAGCGCCTACAGCATGGGTGGCTTGGCGGACCTGGACAGCCTGCTGTACCTCAAGCAGCGCTACGGTCTGTTCCTCTATCTCGACGATTCCCATGCGCTGTCGGCGGTCGGTGAAGGCGGCGCTGGCCTGGTGCGCCCACGCCTGCACGCCATGGACGAACGCAGCCTGATCGTGGCGTCCCTGGCCAAGTCCTTCGGCGCCAGCGGCGGGCTGATCATGTTTGGCAGTGAACGGCACAAGGCGCTGGTGCAACGCTACGGTGGGCCGAGCAACTGGTCCCAGAGCCTGAATGCCGCGGCCATCGGCGCCGGCATGGCCTCGATCCGCCTGCACAAAAGCCTGGAACTCAGCGCCCTGCAGCAGCGTTTGCAAGCTAATATCCGCCTCTTCGACAGCCTTGTACGCACTGACCAACGGGGTAATGCCATGGCGATCCGCCTGGTGTCCTGCGGCGAAGCGACGCTGGCGAACAGCCTGGCGGTCGAATTGGCCGAGCAGGGATACTTCACCTCAGCGGTGTTCTTTCCCGTAGTGCCGCAAGGCAAGGCAGCGATTCGCATCACCCTGCGCGCCGACATGGAGCCGGACGTGATCCGCGATTTCTGCCAGAAAGTCACCGACCTGCTGCTGACCCACGGACGAGATATCCGCCCTTGATACGAGCCACTGGATGAAAAACCGTACCACCCTGATCGTCACCTGCTCCACGGTCTTCCTGGCACAGCTGGGCATGAGCATTTATCTGCCCGCCCTGCCGGATATCGCCAGGGACCTTGGTGCCGATGCGGCGCGAGTGTCCTGGGGCTTGTCGGTGTACCTGATCGGCATGGCGCTGCCCATGTTGCTATGGGGCAGCCTGAGCCAGCGCCTGGGACGCAAGCCCGTGTTGCTGGCGGCATTGGGGCTGTACGGCCTGGGGAATCTGGCCTTGCCGCTGGGGACTACAACCGAGGCATTCCTGGCGTTCAGGTTGATCCAGGGCATCGGCGCCAGCGGCATTTCGGTGATGGCGCGGGTATTGATCCGTGACAGCTTCAGCGGCGACCTGCTGGCCAAGGCACTGTCCTGGATCTCGATTGCCTTCGTCGTTGCCCTGGGCATCGGTCAGTACCTGGGCGCGTTAATTCAGGCGGCTTTTGGCTGGAAGGCGATTTTCTACGGTTTGGGTTCCGTGAGTCTGGTCATGGCAGCGGTCGTGTCCCGGGCCGGTTTCATACGACTGGTGCACACCGGTGACGAGGCATCGGCCTGGAATATTTACGGGCAGCTACTCAAGGCTCGGGCTTTCCTGCTCCCGGCCTTGGCGGGTGGGCTCGGTTACGGCGTGATCGTCGCGTTCAATACCGCCGCGCCGCTGATTCTGCAGGAAAGCTTTCATTGGTCACCCATCGAATACGGCCTGTTGGGATGGCCGATCAGCGCGGCGTATCTGCTCGGCGCGCTGGCGGTGAACGCGTATGTATTGCGCACCGGCCAACGGCGGATGATGGGTCGGGGCATCGCATTGGTGCTGGGCGGTAGCGCGACCATGCTGGCCAGCAGTGTTGCCCTGGACAGCATCGCCCTGCTCTTCTGGTTGCCGTATTGCTTCGCGGTGTTCGGCCAGTCGTTGAACTACCCCATCAGCCTGTCCCTGGCCAACGAAGGTTCACCGGTGGCAGGCGCCTATGCCATGGCGTTGAGCGGTTTTTTGCATCAACTGATGGCAGCGGGTATCGGCGCCCTGGCCAGCCTGTTGCTGGGCCAACAGGCCTGGCCGCTGGCGGCGTTGTGCACGTTGCTGGCGCTGGCGGCATTGCTGTGTACGAAGCGTATGCCGCCACGGATCGGTTAAAACGCGCTACGGAAAATTTCCTCGATCTGCCGTTGGTCCGCTGCCCGTGGGTTGGTCAGGCCGCAGGCGTCCTTCAAGGCGTTGGCGGCCAGTACGGGCACGTCGTTGAGGCGTACCCCCAATTCCCGCAGGCCGGGTGGAATGTCGACGTCCTGGGCCAGACTGCGAATCGCCGCAATGGCGGCCTGAGCACCTTCCTCAGGGCTGGAGCCGAGTGTGTCCACCGCCATGGCCCGGCCTACATCGGCCAGGCGAGCCGCGCACACCGAAGCGTTGAAACTCTGCACATGAGGCAGCAGCACTGCGTTGCACACCCCATGGGGCAGATCATAGAAACCACCTAGCTGATGGGCCATCGCATGCACGAAACCCAGCGACGCATTGTTGAATGCCATCCCGGCAAGGAATTGTGCATAGGCCATGTTCTCCCGCGCCGCCAGATCATTGCCGTCGCGTACCGCCAAGCGCAGGTTGTTGCTGATCAAGGTGACGGCCTTAAGGGCGCAGGCATCGGTGATCGGGTTGGCGGCGGTGGACACGTAGGCCTCGATGGCGTGGGTCAGGGCGTCCATTCCGGTGGCAGCCGTCAGGCTCTTGGGCATCGCCACCATCAGGGCTGGATCGTTCACCGACATCAGCGGCGTCACGTTGCGATCGACAATGGCCATTTTCACGTGCCGGGTTTCGTCGGTGATGATGCAAAAACGGGTCATCTCGCTGGCGGTGCCGGCCGTGGTGTTGATGGCGATCAGCGGCAATTGCGGCTTGCTGGAGCGGTCAACGCCTTCGTAGTCACGGATCTGCCCGCCGTTGGTGGCGCACAGCGCGATACCTTTGGCGCAATCGTGGGGCGAGCCGCCGCCCAGCGACACGATGAAATCGCACCGGCTCTCCTTGAGCAAGCCCAGCCCAAGCTCGACATTGGCAATACTTGGATTGGGCCTGGCACCGTCGAAAATCACCGAGTCGACATCCTGGGTAGCCAGCAATCCCGCCACCTTGCCGGCAACCCCCGCCTTGGCCAGCCCCACGTCGGTGACAATCAGTGCCTTGCGAAAACCGTAGTTGCGAATGGCGGTCATGGCCTCGTCGAGGCAACCCAGACCCATGATATTCACGGCGGGGATGAAGAAAGTGCTGCTCATGGTCACACGCTCCTGGAAGAGGCCGGGTCGGCACGGAGCTACAGGATTGACCGGTTAGTCACGGCGTATCTTGATCTGGCTCAAGACTGGGTCGTGATAAAGTCGCGCCCTGCCCCTTTGCTACACGTTGAAAAGCCACGTTTTGAGAAGACCCTCGCCATGACCGATTTCCAGGAACACGACGCCCGCCTCGAAGATTGGCAAACCCTGCGCGCCAGCATTGCCTTCAGCGGCCTGCTGGTGGGCAACGGCGCCAGTCGCGCGGTGTGGGACGATTTCGGCTATGACTCGCTGTTCGAGAATGCCCGCACCGTCGAGGAAAAGCCCCTGAGCCCGTCGGAACTCAGCGTGTTCGACGCGATGCAGACGCGCAGCTTCGAACAGGTGCTCGGTGCGCTGAAGACCACCAGCCGGGTCAACAAGGCCCTGGCCGTCAGCTCTGCCGCCCCACGTAATCGCTATTACGCCATCAAGGAAGCGCTGATCAACACCGTGCATGCCGTGCATATTCCGTGGCGATTGATTCAGCCGCAGACCCTGGCGACGCTCCATCAGGAGTTGAGCCGTTATTCCACGGTGTTCACCACCAACTACGACCTGCTCAACTACTGGGCGATCCAGCACGCGCCCGGCACCATCACAGACCTGTTCCATGGCCACGACCACAGTTTCGACCTGAGCCAGACGACGACTGACAAACCGCGCCTGCTGTACCTGCACGGCGGCCTGCACCTGGTGCGCAACCAGGACGGCACGGCGCGCAAACTCACCTCCACCGAAGGCACCCTGTTGGGCAATTTCGCCATCAACAACACCCTGAAAACCCTTGATGATGTACCGCTGTTCGTCAATGAGGGCCCAAGCGCGGACAAGCTCAAGACCATCCGCAGCTCCGACTACCTGTCATTCTGCTATGACCAGTTGCTGCATCACGGTGACAATCTCTGCCTGTTCGGTCATGCCCTCGGCGAGCAGGACCGACACATCGTCCATGCCCTGCGCCAGGCGGCTCCCAAGACCGTGGCGATCTCCATCTATCCCCGCAGCGCGGCGTTCATCCAGCATCAGAAGCGGCATTACGCCAAGGTGTTCGAGGGGCTTGCGGTGCAACTGCGGTTCTTCGACGCCAAGAGCCATCCACTGGGTGATGTGAAGTTGTCGGTGCCGGTGGAGGTATAGGAGAAGGCCAAGCCTGACATATGCCTGTGGCGAGGGGATTTATCCCCGCTGGGGCGCGCAGCGGCCCTAAGAGCTGCTAACTCGGTACATCAGAATGGTTGGGGTTCTTGACCATGGGGGCGCTACGCACCCCAACGGGGATAAATCCCCTCGCCACAGTGACAACCACATCCCCCACTGTCATCTTCTCAAAGCGCAACCAAAGTCCTGTCCTTGATGATCGTCGTCGCCCCATTGGCCTTGACGCTGGCGATGCCCTTCTCCCGGGCGGCTTCGGACGAGTAGGTTTCGCTGCTGCCGATCACTTCGTGGTTGGCGGCCTTGAGGTTGAAGTACGGATGGCCGTCCCGGGTGTCCTTGAGTTCATAGCGCTCGGCCAACGGGCTGTTTTTCTGCACCGCTGCGATGCCGCCCTCGACACCGCTGCGGGAGGTGTACAGCTCGCTGGTCAAGATGGTTTCGGCGTTGGCGGCCTTGAGCACGAACCGGAACTGGCCGGTGCTGCTTTTGCTGATTTCATACCACCCGGACATGATTTCACTCCTGACGAACAAGGCACGCCCCGATAGTAAAGACCCGCTGCGCCAGACCTGCCAGTCCCGTTCGCCACTTGGCTACAGCGTGATGGCCGTGCCCAGCAGAGTCAGGAAGCCCGCCAGCCAGTTCGGATGCGCCGGCCAGGCTGGCGCGGTCGCGAGGTTGCCCTGGACGTGGCCATCCGTTACCGGGATGTCGATGTAGGTCCCGCCCGCCAGCCGCACTTCCGGAGCGCAGGCCGGGTAGGCGCTGCACTCGCGGCCTTCGAGGATCCCCGCTGCCGCCAGCAATTGGGCACCGTGGCACACCGCGGCAATCGGCTTACCGGCCAGATCGAAATCGCGCACCAGTTGCAGGACTTTTTCATGCAACCGCAGGTACTCCGGCGCACGTCCGCCCGGTATCAGCAATGCGTCATAGTCGGCGGACTCGACCCCGGCGAAGTCATGATTGAGGGCGAACAGATGCCCCGGTTTTTCGCTGTAGGTCTGGTCGCCTTCAAAATCGTGGATCGCCGTGCGCACCGTCTGTCCGGCGCTTTTGTCCGGGCACACCGCGTGCACGGTGTGGCCGATCATCTGCAAGGCCTGGAACGGCACCATGACTTCATAATCTTCGACGTAGTCGCCGACCAGCATCAGGATTTTCTTCGCGGCCATGGGGGGGCTCCTTTGAAAATGCGTTGAGTGGGAACGCATTAAAGGTAGTCCGGGAAGTCGCGATAAGCCGTCATGATCTGACAGATTGCACGCTGATGAGTGTGGACACGTTTTTGTGGGAGCGAGCCTGCTCGCGATTCAGACGCCACGGTTCAGCAGATACACCGCGTCATCGTTCAATCGCGAGCAGGCTCGCTCCCACAGGGGTCAGGCGAGGTAACCGTCCGCCCGCAGCAGGGTTTCCAAGCAGTGCTCGGTGATGTGGTAGAACGCCTTCAGCTCTTCGATTTTTGCCAGCAGCTCGGTGGGATCGGTCGGTTCGGCGCGTTTGACCGCCAGGATCATCTTGTTCTTGTTGGTGTGTTCCAGGGAGATGAATTCGAACACCTTGGTCTCGTAACCACAGGCTTCCAAGAACAGCGCCCGCAGGCTGTCGGTGACCATTTCGGCCTGCTGGCCCAGGTGCAGGCCGTATTGCAGCATCGGTTTGAGCAGGCTCGGGCTCTGGATTTGCAGGCGGATCTGCTTGTGGCAGCACGGCGAGCACATGATGATCGAGGCGCCCGAACGGATGCCCATGTGGATCGCATAGTCGGTAGCGATGTCGCAGGCGTGCAAGGCGATCATGACGTCCACCGCGCTCGGCGCCACGCTGCGCACGTCGCCGTGCTGGAAACTCAGGCCCGGGTGCTCCAGTCGAGCGGCGGCTTCGTTGCACAGCTTGACCATGTCTTCACGCAATTCGACGCCGGTCACCAGGCCTTCGGCCTGCAAGGTGTTGCGCAGGTAATCGTGGATCGCGAATGTCAGGTAGCCCTTGCCCGATCCGAAATCCGAGACCCGCACCGGTTTGTCCAGGGCCAGCGGTGAAGACGTCAGCGCGTGGCTGAACACTTCGATGAACTTGTTGATCTGCTTCCACTTGCGCGACATCGCTGGAATCAGCTCGTGCTTGTGGTTGGTCACGCCCAGGTCGGCGAGGAACGGCCGGCTCAGGTCGAGGAAGCGGTTCTTCTCGCGGTTGTGCTCGGCCGACGGCACCTCTCGCAGTTGCTGGGGCTTGCTCTTGAACAGCGAGCTCTTGCCCTTTTTGCTGTATTCCAACTGCGCCTCATCGGTGACCGCCAGCAGGTGGGCGTTCTTGAACGACGCCGGCAACAGCGCGGCGATGGTCTCCACGCCTTCGGCCAGCGGGAAGTTCTTGGTGATGTCGCGAGTCTTGTAACGATAGACGAAGGACAGGCACGGCTGGTCCTTGACCGTCAGCTGCTTGATGATCAGCCGTTGCAGGTCCGCTTCTTCACCGACGTACTTGGCCAGCACCAACTTGATGAAAGCGTTTTGCGCCAGGCTGGTCTGCAGCAGCTCGATGAACTGGGCGTGATGATCCGGCGCGGGACGGACGGGCGTTGCGGTGGCTGACATGAAAAAGCGGCCTCGGGGCGGGGCGAATCGGGAATGGCGGGTATTTTAGGGGGATAGGGGTGTGAGGGCACTGAATAATTTATTGCGCCACAGAAGACCCTATCTGTGGCGAGGGGATTCATCCCCGCTGGGCGGCGCAGCCGCCCTATAAATGACAATGAGGTCCATCAGACGAATTGCATCGACTGTCTTGGGGCTGCTTCGCAGCCCAGCGGGGATGAATCCCCTCGCCACAAATCGATTCACTACTCAGGCAAAATTGCTAGCCCAATACCACCAACCGATTCGGCAACTCATTGCGCTCATGAGTCACCGGCACATGCGTCTTGAGCAGTTTGCCGCAGGCTTCGATGCAGTTCACAAAGCCCTGCAGCGTCTGGCCCTGGCGGACTTGTTGGGTAAACGCCGCGACGATGGCGTCCCAGTTCCTGTCGTCGAGTCGCTTGGAAATACCTTCATCCACCAGGATATCCACGTACCGCTCCGCCTCGCAGACAAAAATCAGCATCCCCGTGCTGCCCACCGTGTGGTGCAGGTTCTGTTCGAGGAACTGCCGGCGCGCCAGGTTGGAAGCCCGCCAGTGCCGCACGGAACGGGGAATCAGGTGGGTGGTGACCTTGGGAATACGGAACACCAGGCACAACACGATGAAGCTGATCCATTGCACCAGCAGCAGGCTGTGCATGGCCAGCCACCCTGTGAGGTAATGCACCACGCCGGGGACCACCAGCGCGAACAGGCTGGCCCACAGCAGCGGGATGTAGGCGTAGTCGTCGGCACGGGCGGCGAGCACCGTGACCAGTTCGGCGTCGGTATCGCGCTCGACCCGGGCGATGGCCTCGGCGACCTTGCGTTGTTCGTGTTCAGTCAGTAATGCCATGGTTAGAAATGCCTGCTCATTATTATTGTCACCAGCTGCCCGACGAACCGCCGCCTCCAAAACTGCCCCCACCGCCACGGAAATCATCTTCACTGTCGCTGGAACTGTCATCACTGCTGGAGTCGCCGCCAGAATTGCCACTGCTGGAGCCACCGGAGCTGACGGGACCGGAGGGCAGGATACCGAGTACCTGCCCCACCATGATGGTGGTGACAACCAACAGGATCAAAAATACAAGCAACCACGGATGACGGTGGGCGAAATCCCCTTGTTCCTCGTCATCGCTGTAGTAGACCTGTGCCGGTTCATCCAGCGGGTTGCCGCCCAGCACCACCAGCATCGCCGCCACACCGTCGCTGATGCCTTTGCTGAAATTGCCGGTCTTGAACGCCGGGGTGATCACCTGATTGATGATCACCGAACTCTGGGCATCGGTCAGGCGATCCTCCAGGCCATAGCCCACTTCGATGCGCAGTTTACGGTCATCGCGCGCAACGATCAGCAGGGCGCCGTTGTTTTTATCCTTCTGCCCGATTCCCCAGTGGCGCCCCAGCAGATAACCAAAATCTTCGATCCTGGCGCCTTGCAGGTCAGGCAGGGTGACGACCACCACCTGTTCACCGGTGGCCTGTTCATGGGCCTTGAGCTGCGCCTCCAACTGCGCCCGCACCGAAGGTTCGAGCAACTGGGCGCTGTCCACCACCCGACCGGTCAATTCCGGAAACTTCAATCCGGCCTGGGCCGTGACTGCGAACACCCAGAGCAACAGCACCAGGCCAAACTTCAACACACGCATTGGAACCTCATCCCTGGTAATGCCTTGGCTTGTGGAGCGTCGATCAGAACTTCACCTGCGGAGCCTTTTCCGCATCGGGACTGGTGGCCTCGAAGGTCGGGCGAAGCGGCAGGTCGCTGTACATCAGGCTGTGCCATAGGCGCCCCGGGAAAGTGCGGATCTCGGTGTTGTAGTTCTGGACCGCCAGGATGAAATCGCGGCGAGCCACGGCGATGCGATTCTCGGTGCCTTCGAGTTGCGATTGCAGCGCGAGGAAGTTCTGGTTGGCCTTGAGGTCCGGATAACGCTCGGACACCACCATCAGTCGGCTCAATGCACCGCTCAACTGATCCTGGGCCTGCTGGAACTGCTTGAGTTTCTCGGGGTTGTCCAAGGTATTGACGTCCACCTGGATCGACGTGGCCTTGGCCCGTGCTTCAATCACTGCGGTGAGGGTGTCCTGCTCGTGCTGGGCATAGCCCTTGACGGTTTCCACCAGGTTGGGGATCAGGTCGGCGCGGCGCTGGTACTGATTCTGCACCTGGCCCCAGGCGGCCTTGGCCTGCTCGTCCAGAGTCGGGATGTTGTTGATGCCGCAACCGGCCAGCAACGTGGTGAACAGCATCAGCGCCAGCACCTGCAGGCCGGTGCGCTGTTTGAGTCGTAGATTCATCGGGTGAAGCTCTCCCTTGCCTTACATTGAAAACACAGCCACCTATCTCACCGGCACCTGGGGCATAATCGGCCGCCGCGCTGGATTGCATCGGATCGATGGGCTAAAAGATTGCGCAGTGCGAAGCCGCAGTACGAAACTACTTCAGCCCCCTGGGCTCGAAAGTGTGCTGCATTTGACCGAACAACAATAGCCGCTCCTTATATTTTGGCTGACGGGCGTGGACCGATCATCGCCCTTTAGGCTTGCGAGAAAACTATTCATGAAGAAGCTGTGTTTGCTGGGCCTGTTTGTCAGTCTTGTCAGTCAATCCGTATTTGCCGACAACGTTCCAGCCCCCATGGAGAACAAGGACGCGTTCATCAGTAACCTGATGAAGCAGATGACCCTCGAAGAAAAGATCGGCCAGCTGCGCCTGATCAGCATCGGTCCGGAAATGCCCCGGGAACTGATTCGCAAGGAAATCGCCGCCGGCAACATCGGCGCCACGTTCAACTCCATCACGCGTGCCGAAAACCGTCCGATGCAGGACGCCGCCATGCGCAGCCGGCTGAAGATCCCGATGTTCTTCGCCTATGACGTGATCCATGGCCACCGCACCATTTTCCCGATTCCCCTGGCCCTGGCCTCGAGCTGGGACATGGACGCCATTTACCATTCCGGGCGGATTGCCGCCCAGGAAGCCGCCGCCGACAGCCTCGACATCACCTTTGCGCCGATGGTCGACATTTCCCGCGACCCGCGCTGGGGCCGCACCTCCGAAGGCTTTGGCGAGGATACCTATCTGGTGTCGCGCATCGCCGGGGTGATGGTCAAGGCGTTCCAGGGCACCGGCACCAACGCCGCCGACAGCATCATGGCCAGCGTCAAGCACTTCGCCCTGTACGGCGCGGTGGAAGGCGGTCGTGACTACAACATCGTGGACATGAGTCCGATGAAAATGTACCAGGACTACCTGCCGCCCTACCGCGCCGCCATCGACGCCGGTGCGGGCGGGGTGATGGTCGCGCTGAACTCCATCAACGGCGTGCCGGCCACCGCCAACACCTGGCTGATGAACGACCTGCTGCGCAAGCAATGGGGCTTCAAGGGCCTGGCGGTCAGCGACCACGGCGCGATTTTCGAGCTGATCAATCACGGCGTCGCCCGAGACGGTCGCGAAGCGGCGAAGCTGGCGATCAAGGCCGGCATCCACATGAGCATGAACGACTCGCTGTATGGCAAAGAGCTGCCCGGGTTGCTCAAGTCCGGTGAGATCGAGCAGAGCGACATCGACAACGCCGTGCGCGAGGTACTCGCGGCCAAGTACGACATGGGCCTGTTCAAGGATCCGTACCTGCGCATCGGCAAGGCCGAGGACGACCCGGCCGACACCTACGCCGAAAATCGCCTGCACCGCGCCGACGCCCGAGACGTGGCACGTCGCAGCATGGTGTTGCTGGAAAACCGCAACCAGACCCTGCCGCTGAAAAAGGATGCGAAAATCGCCCTGGTCGGCCCGCTCGCCAAGGCACCGATCGACATGATGGGCAGTTGGGCTGCCGCCGGGCGCCCTGCGCAGTCGGTCACCCTGTTCGACGGCATGAGCCGGGCCCTGGGCGGTGATGCGAAGTTCATCTATGCCCGTGGCGCCAACATCACCGGCGACAAGAAGGTGCTCGACTACCTGAACTTCCTCAACTTCGACGCCCCGGAAGTGGTGGACGACCCGCGTCCGGCCCAAGTGCTGATCGACGAAGCGGTGAAAGCCGCCAAGGAAGCCGATGTGGTGGTGGCCGCTGTGGGTGAATCCCGCGGCATGTCCCATGAATCGTCGAGCCGCACCGAGCTGAACATTCCTGCCAATCAGCGCGAACTGATCAAGGCGCTGAAAGCCACCGGCAAACCGCTGGTGCTGGTGCTGATGAACGGCCGCCCGCTGTCGCTGCTGGAAGAGCAACAGCAGGCCGATGCGATCCTGGAAACCTGGTTCAGCGGCACCGAAGGCGGCAACGCCATCGCTGACGTACTGTTCGGCGACTACAACCCGTCGGGCAAGCTGCCGATTACCTTCCCACGTTCGGTGGGGCAGATTCCGACCTACTACAACCACCTGAGCATCGGCCGGCCTTTCACTCCGGGCAAGCCGGGCAACTACACCTCGCAGTACTTCGACGACATCACCGGCCCGCTCTATCCGTTCGGCTACGGCCTGAGCTACACCGAGTTCAGCCTGTCGGACATGGCGCTGTCGGCCACCACCCTGAACAAGACCGGCCAGCTCGACGCCAGCGTGACCGTGGAGAACACCGGCAAGCGTGACGGTGAAACCGTGGTGCAGCTGTACATCCAGGACGTGACCGGCTCGGTGATCCGCCCGGTCAAGGAACTGAAAAACTTCCGCAAGGTGATGCTCAAGGCCGGCGAGAAGAAGGTCATCCACTTCACCATCAGCGAAGACGACCTGAAGTTCTTCAACGCCCAGCTCAAATACGCGGCCGAGCCGGGCAAGTTCAACGTGCAGATCGGCTTGAACTCCCGGGATGTGAAACAGCAGAGTTTTGAGTTGCTCTGACTCAACCACACTGCAAGCCCCTGTGGGAGCGAGCCTGCTCGCGATGAGGGCCTATCAGTCAGTGCATCAGTGACTGTGAGGCCGCCATCGCGAGCAGGCTCGCTCCCACATTAGTTTTTGTGGTGTCCGAGCTAGCCCCGTCGCCCCAGCACATTCACCACCACCCGATCCACCAACCCCCACAACCGCTGCTTGAACCGCTTCCACAGCGGGCGGCGCTGCCAGTCGTCGAGGCTGACTTGCAGGCTCTGGGCGAAATCCCTTTCGAAACTCGCCGCCACCGCACGGCTGAGCCCGGTGTCCAGGGCTTCGAGGTTGGCTTCCAGGTTGAAGCGCAGGTTCCAGTGATCGAAGTTGCACGAGCCGATGCTGACCCAGTCGTCCACCAACACCATCTTCAAGTGCAGGAAACACGGCTGGTACTCGAAGATTTTCACCCCGGCCTTGAGCAATCGCGGGTAGTAGCGATGCCCGGCGTAGCGCACGGACGGGTGATCGGTGCGTGGCCCGGTGAGCAGCAGGCGCACATCGATGCCGCGGGCAGCGGCTTTGCGCAGGGAACGGCGCACGTTCCAGGTCGGCAGGAAATACGGGGTCGCCATCCAGATGCGTTTTTGCCCGCTGTTCAATGCCCGGGACAGCGACTGCAAAATGTCGCGGTGCTGGCGGGCGTCGGCGTAGGCCACCCGACCGATGCCCTCGCCCACCGGCGGCACCCGTGGCAGGCGCGGCAAGCCGAAGTTGGACGCCGGCTTCCAGGCCCGGCGATGCCGGTTGGCGATCCACTGACGGTCGAACAGCAACTGCCAGTCGAGCACCAGCGGGCCGACGATTTCCACCATCACCTCGTGCCACTCGCTGCGGTCATCGAGGGGGTTCCAGAATTCATCGGTCACCCCGGTGCCACCGACCACCGCCAGGCGTTGGTCCACCAATAGCAGCTTGCGATGATCGCGGTAGAAGTTGCGCACCCAGCGTCGCCAGCTCAGGCGGTTATAGAATCGCAGCTCTACCCCGGCCGCGGTCAGGCGGTTGCGCAGGCCGAGGGTGAACGCCAGGCTGCCGTAGTCATCGAACAGGCAACGCACCCGCACGCCACGCTCGGCGGCCTGGACCAGAGCCTGGACCATCGCCTCGGCACAGCCCCCCGCTTCCACCAGGTACAGCTCCAGCTCGACCTGTTCCTCGGCGCGAGCGATTTCCACCAACATGCGCGGGAAAAACTGCGGGCCGTCGATCAACAACTCGAAGCGATTGCCGTCGCGCCAGGGAAAAACCGGGCCGCCCACGTCAGCGCGCCGTGAAGATCAGCACCGCGTTCACCGGCACCGAAAGACTGATGGCTGACAACCCGGCCAGGTTGCGCAATTTTTCCAGGCCCGGCGCCAAATCGAAATCCGCCGCATTGAGCACCACCGGTTCCAACGTCACCACTTGGAAACGTCGCTCGTCCAGGCGCGTCGCCAGCAATTCGACGTTGTACTCATGCTGCTTGCCGTGCAGGTTCACCGTCAGCGGCAGGCGCAGTTCCAATTGCGCGCCGTTGGCCAGGTCCTGGATCGGCGCAAGATTGATTTGCGCGGTGACGGTGGCCTCGGCAAATTGCTTGATCTCGAACAGCTCAGCGCGCATGCGCTCGTCCCGCAGCGGGATACCGCTGTTGATCGATTCCAGCTCGACTTCAAGACGCGCCAGTCCATCGGGCTGGACCTGACCGTGAAGCACCAGGAAACGCTGGACTTCGGAAACATTGCCGTTTTTGCTGCTGATAAACGACAGCCGCGACGACTCACCGTCCAGGTACCAGTTGGCCCGGGCCGGCAGCACAACGCCGGCCAGCAACAAGGTCGCGACTACGAGAGGAAAAGACCGCTTGAACATAAACACTCGGAAGGCAGATAAACCTGTGGCGAACCTTAACCGGGCCGAGGGCAGTTGCAAACTGTCTGTTTCGACAGTTGCCGAGGGCGACACATCCTCTTGTGGCGAGGGAGCAAGCTCCCTCGCCACAAAGGCTGTCGCGGCGTGCCGGTTTTACGGTTCCAACCTACAACCCAACCGCTCCCCTACCCACCGCGCACTGTTGCTACGCCCAAGCCCGCTGACGGTGATGCGTTTCGCCTCGGCGCTCTCGAAAAAATCACTGATGGGTACCGACTGCTTCACATAGCCCCGGCAATATTCCGCCGGCTGCTGCATCACGTAGCGACACGAGCAATATTCCTTGGCGGTGTAGGCGCTGATGATGTCGGGAAAGGCTCGCAGCGCCACCCGTTCGCGCCAGACCCAGGCCAACAACGCTACAAACAGCGCCAGCACCAGCGTGAAAAACACTTTGCGCTTCATGGCTGCACCGCTGCGGCGAACGCGGCCATGGCTCGCTTGAGCAGTTCGTTGTGGCGGTAGCTGCCGTCGCGATCGTCGCCGTAGCGCACGATCACCAGCCGGGCGCTGGGGATGACGTACAGCGCCTGTCCCCAATGCCCGAGCGCGGCGAACGTATCCGCCGGCGCATCGGGCCAGGGGCGCTGTGTCGGATTGGCGGCGCGATTGAGCCACCAGTGGCCGCCGGGCATGGCCTCGTCCTGGCCGGCCTGGAAACGCGCAAAAGGCTCGCGGTTGAAGGCGACCCACTCCTTGGGGATCAACTGCCGCTCGCCCCAGCGTCCGTCGCGCTGCATCAACAGCCCGACCCGCGCCAGGTCTCGCGCCGTGAGGTAGGCATAGGATGAACCGACGAAGGTGCCGTTGGCGTCGGTCTCCCAAGTGGCACGGCGGATGCCCAGCGGTTCGAACAGTGCCGTCCACGGGTAATCGGGATAACGTGCCGGGCCGACGATATTCTTCAGCGCGGCCGCCAGCAGGTTGCTGTCACCGCTGGAGTAACGGAACACTTGGCCGGGCGGGCTGAAGCTCGGGTGCTGCGCGGTGAACGCCGCCATGTCGCGACGCCCTCGGGTGTAAAGCATCGCCACCACCGAGGAATTGAGCGGCGCGTATTCGTAGTCCTCCTGCCAGTCCAGGCCCGACGCCCAGTGAAACAGGTCGGCGAGCGTCATGTCCGGATGCTGGCTCAGCGCCGGGTAGTATCGGGCGACCGGGTCTTGCAGGCCGAATCGCTGTTCACCGTAGGCCACGCCGTACAGCGTTGCCAGCAAGCTTTTGCTGATGGACCAGGTCAGGTGCGGGGTATCGGCGCCGGTCGACCCGGCGTAGCGTTCGTAGACCAACCGACCGTCCTGAATCACCAACAGCGCATCGGTGCGGATGCCCTGGCGGGTGGCATCGTCCCGGGCTGGGAAAGCGTAGTGCTCCAAGGTTTCGATGGCCGGTCCGGTGGGGCGCGGCGCGGTTGGCCATTGCTCGCCGGGCCAGTCTTCGCCATGGGCGCTCAGAGCAAGCAGCAGGAGTGGGATCAGCAGCCAGCCTTTGGACATGCGCGGGGGCTCGGAGGATTGAACCTGCTGAGCTTAATCGGGCTTGATGACAGTTTGGATGTTTGGGTGCTTTCCCTTTGGAAGACACCCTACACAACCTGTGGGAGCGAGCCTGCTCGCGATAGCGTCAGGTCAGTCACCCTTACATTGACTGACACACCGCTATCGCGAGCAGGCTCGCTCCCACAAAGGTCAGGAGTCAGCGGTCAGGCGCTACCCAACGCCTTGGCCAACCGCTTGGCCCGCGCCCCCGCCGCCATCTCCATCACCGCCTTGTCCCGGGTCCACATCTCGCGCCACGACGCAGGCCCTGCTGCCAAGGCCTCATTCAATTCGCCATCGAGCCCATGGAACTGGGCAAACAACCCGCCCAACAACACATGCCCCGCCGTGCTGGATGGATTGTGACGGCTGACCTCCGCGCATCCTGCGAGTAATGCCAACAACCTCAATTGCAGCGCCTGGGGCCAGTCACATTCCTGGCCCACGCCGTACAACCAGGCGGTCATGGCACTGAGCACATAGAGGTCCTCCAGGGTGCGGAACGGTTTGACATACGCGTCCCAGCCATCGCCTGCGAGCAATTCGCAGAGTGCGTCATCAAGCAGTACGCGACCATGACTGATGTCCGGCATCAGGGCGATGGGCGGGAGCTTTTCCAGGGTCACACCGGGCTCACCGGAATAGGCCACCGCTAGCTTGAGACGCGGCGCCTCTCCGGGCGCCTCGCTACGAGCGGCGATAAGCAGCCATTCGGCGGCATCGCCCGCGGTGACGAAATCCTTGCGCCCGCTCAGGCGCAAGTCGTTGAGACGGGTCTGCATATCCGCCGGGCGCAAGCTGCGTCGCTCGGTGGCACACAAGGCCCCGAGGCTCTGGGGTGCGCTCGGCCAGAGCACCCGCAGCGCCGCCTGGTACCCCACCAGGAACGCCAGCCCCGGCGTCGCCATCAACCGTGCCCCAGCCACGGCCAACTCGAACGGCGTGACCGGCCCCAGCTGTTGCAACAAGGCCCCATAGCCCTCGGCCAGGTCCGGATGGGCAGGCAGGCGTTCGCCACGTTGGATCAGGGTTTGCCAGGGCATGGGCGGCTCCTCGAGGGCTGTCATATAAGCATCACCAAAGCTTCATGGCGATGACACCGGGGCTACATAGCCTGACTTTGCACAACATGGCTGCATAAAGAAAGTCGAGTGGCTGCAACTGCACAGCCCGCACGGAGATTCGCTATGACTCAGATCGCCCGCATCAGCGACACCGGCAATGAACGCCGCCTGCAAGCCGAACGCCTGATCGGCGCCACGGCGCTGCAAGAAGCCCAAGCCTTGCGCTTCAACGTCTTCAGCGGCGAATTCAACGCCAAGCTCAAAGGCGCGGAAATGGGTCTGGACATGGATGACTACGATGTTCACTGCGCCCACATCGGCGTACGCGACCTGAACACCGGCCGCCTCGTGGCCACCACTCGCCTGCTCGACCACCAGGCCGCCAGCAGCCTGGGCCGCTTCTACAGCGAAGAAGAATTCAGCCTTCACGGCCTGATCCACCTCAAGGGCCCGATCCTGGAAATCGGCCGCACCTGCGTCGACCCGGCCTACCGCAACGGCGGCACCATCGCCGTACTCTGGGGCGAGTTGGCCGAAGTCCTGAACGAAGGCGGCTACAGTTACCTGATGGGTTGCGCGAGCATTCCGATGCAGGACGGCGGCATCCAGGCCCAGGCCATCATGCAGCGCCTGCGCGAACGCTACCTGTGCACCGAACACTTGCAAGCCGTACCGAAAAAACCATTGCCGACCCTGGATGTGCCTTCCAACGTCATCGCCGAGATGCCGCCCCTGCTCAAGGCCTATATGCGCCTGGGTGCGAAGATCTGCGGCGAGCCATGCTGGGACGAGGATTTCCAGGTGGCCGACGTGTTCATCCTGCTCAAGCGCGACGAACTCTGCCCGCGCTACGCCCGCCACTTCAAGGCAGCGGTGTGATGAGCCGGTTGCGGGTGTACGCGCGGATCGCGCGGGTGTTGCTGGTGGTGGCGCTGGGCCTGAGCATGGCCACGGTGTTCGGTCTGTTCGAGCGCCTGGGACTGGCCAACTCCATGGTCCGCCGCCAGCGCTGGTCGCGGTTCTTCATGGCGCGCTTGAGCCATGCCTTGCCGTTTTCGGTGACAGTCCATGGGCAACTGCCGCAACAGCCGATGCTGTGGGTCAGCAACCATGTGTCCTGGACCGACATCCCGCTGCTGGGCATGCTCACGCCACTGTCGTTCCTGTCCAAGGCCGAAGTGCGTACCTGGCCGGTGGCCGGGTGGCTGGCGGCCAAGGCCGGCAGCCTGTTTATCCGTCGCGGTTCGGGTGACAGCCAGTTGATCCGCAAGCAGATGAGCCGCCATCTGGAACAGGCCCATCCGCTGCTGATGTTCCCCGAAGGCACCACCACCGATGGCCGCTCCCTGCGCACCTTCCACGGGCGCCTGTTGTCGGCGGCGATCGATGCCGAGGTCGCGTTGCAGCCGGTGGCGATCCGCTACCTGCGCAATGGTGAGCCGGACGCCCTGGCGCCGTTCATCGGCGATGACGATCTGCTGTCGCACCTGATGCGCCTGTTCGCCAACGATCGTGGCGACGTGCACATCCACCTGCTGCAACCCATCGCCTGCCACGGCCAGGAACGCGCGGCGCTGGCCTTCCAGGCGCAGCAGGCGGTGCACAGGGCGTTGTTCGGTGAGATTCCCGAGAAACAGCAAGCTCCGATGCGCCCCGCCATCGCGGCCTGACACGGAAAGCTCATGTAATAAAAATCCTGTGGGAGCGAGCCTGCTCGCGATGACGGCAATTCAGCCAACATCTCTGTTGGATGTCAGGCCGCTATCGCGAGCAGGCTCGCTCCCACAGTGGATCTGTGGCGAGCACAGGATTCAGGCCCCACAGTGGATCTGCGGCGCGCACAGGATCAGGACCAGCTCCCACAGTTCAGTTTTGCGCTGTTGAATGGCTCTGGGCAAAGTCCTGAAGCTGCGGGTAGAACAGCCGGAAATCTTCACTCAATGGTTCATAGAGTCTGGTCAACTCCGCCATCGCCCCGGCCAGTTCCTCAGGTCGGGACAGGCGTCGGGAAATGCCGCGCAGTACCTGCCCAAGTACCTCGAATTCCCCGTAGGACCCCAGCCAATCATTTGCCACCATGTGCGGCGCGATCTGCGCCAAGCGGCCCGGCAACTGCGGTTCCGTGCCGAGCACGTGATACACGCGTGAAGTGAAATCCATCAGCGGCCCTTCGCCGTACACCGTCCAGTCCCGGGCCAGGCAGTGGTCGAAAAAAACATCCAGCACGATCCCGGCATAACGCCGACGCACCGTGGAAAAGCGCGACAGGGCAATGTCCACCAAGGGGTGGCGGTCGGTGTACATGTCGATGCGTCGATGCAGGGCAATCGCCGCTTCGATCCGCGGATCGTACAGCCCTTGCAGCGGTCCCTTGACGAAATCGCCATAAAGGCTGCCGAGCAGTTGTTCGCGGCCAGGGCCGCCGAGGTGCAGGTGCGCGAGATAGTTCATGGCCGCAGCTTAGCACCGTCGCGCTCATATCGTTATAACCCGATATAGCGATTTGTTTACCGGTCAGAACAAATCCATATTGGTGTATCGCGAAATAACGATTTAAGGTTCGCCTCATCGCGATACAGCGTTTTACTCACCCCACCCAAACGAACTGCCATTATGACCCTCGACCTCGACGAAATAATAAAAGCGCTGGCGCACCCGGTACGGCGAGACATCCTCAACTGGCTCAAAGACCCCAAGGTCCAGTTCCCCGAACAGTTGCACAACCACGAATTCGGCATTTGCGCCGGCCAGATCGACCAGCGCTGCGGCCTGTCGCAGTCCACGGTATCGGCGCATCTGGCGGTGTTGCAACGGGCGGGACTGATCACCAGCCAGAAGGTCGGTCAATGGCACTTCTTTAAACGCAACGAGGAATTGATCCAGCAATTCCTCAAGCAAATGAGCCAAGAGCTCTGACAAGGACCCGCCATGCCTCTCTCACTTCTCATCCTGGCCCTGAGCGCCTTCGCCATCGGCACCACCGAGTTCGTCATCATGGGCTTGTTGCCCGATGTGGCGGCCGACCTCGGCGTGTCGATTCCCGGTGCAGGCTGGCTGGTGACCGGCTACGCCCTGGGCGTGGCCATCGGCGCACCGTTCATGGCGCTGGCCACCGCCCGCTTGCCACGCAAGGCCGCGCTCGTGGTACTGATGGGGATTTTCATCGTCGGCAACCTGCTCTGCGCCATCGCCAGCGACTACAACGTACTGATGTTCGCCCGGGTCGTCACCGCCCTGTGCCACGGTGCGTTCTTCGGGATCGGTTCAGTGGTGGCCGCCGGCCTGGTTGCACCGAACAAGCGCGCCTCGGCCGTGGCCCTGATGTTCACCGGCCTGACGCTGGCCAACGTGCTCGGCGTACCGCTGGGCACCGCGCTAGGCCAGGAAGCCGGCTGGCGTTCGACCTTCTGGGCGGTGACGATCATTGGCGTGGTGGCGCTGATCGGCCTGATCCGCTTCCTGCCGGCCAAGCGCGATGAAGAAAAACTCGACATGCGTTCGGAACTGGTGGCGCTCAAGGGCGCGGGCCTGTGGCTGTCGCTGAGCATGACCGCGCTGTTCTCCGCCTCGGTGTTCACCCTGTTCACTTACGTCGCCCCGCTGCTGGGTGAAGTAACCGGCGTATCGCCCCGTGGCGTGACCTGGACACTGGTGCTGATCGGCCTCGGCCTGACCCTGGGCAACATCATCGGCGGCAAGCTGGCCGACAAGAGCCTGGCGAACACCCTGATCGGCGTGTTCATCACCATGGCCGTGGTCTCCACCGTACTGAGCTGGACCAGCGTGGCACTGATCCCCACCGAAATCACCCTGTTCCTCTGGGCCACCGCTTGCTTCGCCGCCGTGCCGGCCCTGCAAGTCAATGTGGTGACCTTCGGCAAAGCCGCGCCGAACCTGGTGTCCACCCTGAACATCGGCGCTTTCAACATTGGCAACGCCTTGGGCGCCTGGGTCGGCGGCAGCGTCATCGACCGGGGCCTGGGGCTGACCACCGTGCCTTTGGCCGCCGGCGCGCTGGCCGTGCTGGCGCTGCTGGTCACCCTGATCACTTTCCGCCAGGGCGGCAGCGATGCCGACCTGGCTCCGGCAACGCGTTGAGATTTAACCCTTCCATTTTTTCGAGGTTGTAATACATGACGACTATTTTCGATCCCATCAAACTCGGTGACATCGAGTTGAAAAACCGCATCATCATGGCCCCGCTTACCCGTTGCCGCGCCGACGCGGGCCGCGTGCCTAACGCATTGATGGCCGAGTACTACGTGCAACGCGCCTCCGCTGGCCTGATCCTCAGCGAAGCGACCTCCGTCACGCCGATGGGCGTGGGTTACCCGGACACTCCCGGCATCTGGTCCAACGATCAGGTACGCGGCTGGGCCAACGTCACCAAGGCGATCCATGGCGCCGGCGGCAAGATCTTCCTGCAACTGTGGCATGTCGGCCGGATCTCCCATCCGTCCTACCTGAACGGCGAAACCCCGGTGGCCCCCAGCGCGATCCAACCCAAAGGCCACGTGAGCCTGGTGCGCCCGCTCGCCGACTACCCGACTCCACGTGCACTGGAAACCGCTGAAATCGCCGACATCGTCGATGCCTACCGCGTCGGTGCGGAAAACGCCAAGGCCGCCGGTTTCGACGGCGTGGAAATCCACGGCGCCAACGGTTACCTGCTCGATCAGTTCCTGCAAAGCAGCACCAACCAGCGCACCGACCAGTACGGCGGCTCCCTGGAAAACCGTGCCCGCCTGCTGCTGGAAGTGACCGACGCCGCGATCGAAGTCTGGGGTGCCGGCCGGGTTGGCGTGCACCTGGCGCCACGCGCCGACTCCCATGACATGGGCGACGAGAACCGTCTGGAGACTTTCAGCTACGTGGCGCGCGAGCTGGGCAAGCGCGGTATCGCCTTCATTTGCTCACGCGAGAAGGAAGGCGACGACAGCATCGGTCCGCAACTCAAGCAAGCCTTTGGCGGCCCTTACATCGCCAACGAACGCTTCACCAAGGACAGCGCCAATGCCTGGTTGGCCGAGGGCAAGGCTGACGCCGTCGCTTTCGGTGTGCCATTCATTGCCAACCCGGACCTGCCGGCGCGCTTGAAAGCCGATGCGCCGCTGAACGAGCCTCGTCCGGAAACGTTCTATGGGAAAGGTCCGGTGGGTTATATCGATTATCCCGTGATGTAAGTCTGGAAAGCGCTGTACCCAAAGCCCCGCCTCGAAAGAGCCGGGGCTTTTTTATATCGACGCGTTTTAGATAGAAGCGATTGTTGGCAATCGAAATATCAAATAACAACACAACACTGGCTCGCCATGGATTAACAAAGCCATCGACGTTAATAATAAGCTCTAACGCTGACTACTCGGCGGATTAACAAATCAAGATCAACAGGACCAAACCATCAACTTGAAACCTTGATTAAAGCACTAAAAAATAGTGGACCCGGGCTTTAGCGAGCCTTTGACTATTGATAAGGACATCATCATGAAAATCATCAGAAACTTTATACTCGTCTTATTCTTGGGACCCGCAGCGGCCGCCACCAGCCTTGCCAATATCGGCATCACCGTTGAGATCGAAAACAACACATCCAACGCATTGGAGATGACAAACTTTCTTAGCGAGCGCCCTATACACCCGGACTATACGATGAGCGACTATGGGGTCCCCGCCAAAACGACCCGCGAATTTTATTTTATCTACGACAGAAAGTTCACTTATCCCACGGCCGGCTGGCAGCCGTCCCTGAGAAAAGTAAGACCGACTGAATTAGTTCTCTCTTACCAAATGAGCCACTTCAACTTCGGCTGTCAAATGCAAACCCGATTCGAAGCGCCCATTGGTTTTGGCGTGTTGGAGTCCAGCTACACGCCTGACTGGACAAGCAGAACGACCCACACCGGCAATGGCGAATACACCTGCCGCTCACAAATCACTCAGAAAATGCTTGAGCCACCGTTCAACTACACCGTTCGACTCATTGTGGAATAGAGCAAATACGCCAAAACTCCCCCTGCGACAGCGACTCCCTTGCTGTCGCTATCGACCGGCGTGCGGTTGATCTATAACGTATCTGTAGGATTGAGGCGCGGTGGGAGCAGCGCCGATCAACAGTTGACATAAAACGATGCAATTAAGCATTTTGTTTCATTTGCGCAGGCTGGGGCTCAGGCGCAGCATGTCCAGCCCGATATCCACCCAGCGCTCAGCCTCAGCTGCCAGAGCGAAGCTGTCAGGGGCCAGCAGCCATTGGTACAGAATGCCGTCGATGTAGGCATGAATAGCAACTGCCGCCCTGTCAGGATCGAGGTCACCAGGCAACTGGCCGCGATTCATCGCATTGCGCAACGACAGGGCGATCCGCACATTGCAATCGAGGCTGACCTGGCGCCGCTGCTGACGCAGGTCGCACATTTCATCGGTGAATTCGCACTTATGGAAAAGAATCTCATTAATGCGCCGCGTCTTCGGGTCCAGGGCAACCTGTTGAAACAATTGCACCAGCAGCTTGCGCGTACAGCCCAGTGGGTCAAGCTCCTCTTCATTCTCACTGGCGCGGGCCAGGTCATCCAGCGGCTCATGCAAGGTATCGAGCATGGCCTGGAGCAAATCGGCCTTGTTGCTGAAATGCCAATAGATGGCACCGCGCGTCACGCCGGCCAGCGTCGCGATATCAGCCAGTGTCGTGCGTGCCACCCCGCGCTCGAAGAAGGCTTTCTCCGCCGCTTCAAGTATCTGGCTGCGAGTCTCCAGGGCTTCCTCTTTGGTACGACGGACCATGGCAGTAAAACCTCAATCAGGATGCATCGGAAATGCGTAAGGATCAGCTGAACAGCATTGCGGCAACGTTCGCTCAGGCGCGTCCCCGATCCACACGGGCCTTTGTCAGGCTTTTGTAAATACGGATGGTACGCAATTTTGCTGTTTACAAACAACCGTGTACGTAAGTATATTTCTTAGCATCCTACTAATTGTTTATCGCGCTCTTTTCCACCTTCCACCTTTCGAGTGCGCCTGTTGCGCGCCTGACCCGAGGACCTCCATGCAATTCAAGCCAGCTGTTACCGCTCTGGTTACCGCCATCGCCCTGGCATCGCTGCTCAGCGGATGCAAAAAGGAAGAAGCGGCGCCTGCCGCACCACCTCCTCAGGTCGGCTACGTAACGCTCAAGACCCAGCCTTTCACCCTGACCTCCGAGCTGCCGGGGCGCACCAGTGCGTTCCGCGTTGCCGAAGTTCGCCCGCAGGTCAACGGCATCATCCTCAAGCGCCTGTTCAAGGAAGGCGCCGACGTCAAGGCCGGCCAGCAGCTCTACCAGATCGACCCGGCCGTGTACGAGGCGACCCTGAAAAGCGCCGAGGCCAACCTGCGCTCCACCAAATCGATTGCCGATCGCTACAAACAACTGGTGGATGAGCAAGCCGTCAGCCGCCAGGAATACGACACCGCCGTGGCCAACCGCCTCGAGTCGGAAGCCAACCTGCAGACGGCCCAGATCAACGTGCGCTACACCAAGGTCTACGCGCCGATTTCCGGTCGTATCGGTCGCTCCTCGGTGACCGAAGGTGCGCTGGTGAGCAACGGCCAGGCCGATGCCCTGGCGACCATCCAGCAACTGGACCCGATCTACGTTGACGTGACCCAGAGCTCGGTGGAACTGCTGCAACTGCGTCGTGAACTGGAAAGCGGCCGTCTGCAGAAGGCCGGCGACAACGCCGCCACGGTCAAGCTGACCCTGGAAGACGGCAGCCAGTATCCCCATGAAGGTAAGCTGGAGTTCTCGGAAGTGTCGGTCGACCAGACCACCGGTTCCGTGACCTTGCGCGCCGTGTTCCCGAACCCGGACCACACCCTGCTGCCCGGGATGTTCGTCCACGCACAATTGCAGGCCGGTGTGAACAGCGCGGCGATCCTCGCGCCGCAGCAAGGCGTGACCCGTGACCTGAAAGGCACGCCGACCGCCCTGGTGGTTGGAGCGGGCGACAAGGTCGAGCTGCGCCAGCTCAAGGCCAGCCGCACCGTCGGCAGCCAGTGGCTGATCGAAGACGGCCTCAAGGCCGGCGACCGCCTGATCACCGAAGGCTTGCAGTACGTGCGCCCTGGAGTGAAGGTCAAGGCCGTCGAAGCCACCAACGTTGGTGCCAAGAACCCGGCCCCCGCTCAGGCAGCTGATAAAGCAGCCGGCGGCAAAGGGGAGTAAACCATGTCGAAATTCTTTATCGACCGTCCGATTTTCGCCTGGGTGATTGCCCTGGTGATCATGCTGGTCGGGGCTCTGTCGATCCTCAAGTTGCCAATCAACCAGTACCCGAGCATCGCGCCGCCGGCCATTGCGATCCAGGTCACCTACCCGGGTGCGTCCGCGCAGACCGTGCAGGACACCGTGGTGCAGGTCATCGAGCAGCAGCTCAACGGTATCGACCACCTGCGTTATGTCTCCTCGGAAAGTAACTCCGACGGCAGCATGACCATTACCGCGACCTTCGAGCAGGGCACCAACTCCGACACCGCGCAGGTCCAGGTCCAGAACAAGCTGAACCTGGCGACCCCGCTGCTGCCGCAAGAAGTGCAGCAGCAGGGTATCCGCGTGACCAAGTCGGTGCGCAACTTCCTGATGGTGATCGGCGTGGTGTCTCGCGACGGCACCATGACCCGGGAAGACCTTTCCAACTACATCGTGTCGAACATGCAAGACCCGATCTCGCGCACCGCCGGTGTCGGTGACTTCCAGGTCTTCGGCGCCCAGTATGCGATGCGGATCTGGCTCGACCCGGCCAAGCTGAACAACTACAGCCTGACACCGGCTGACGTGAGCGCAGCCATATCCGCGCAGAACGTCCAGGTCTCGTCCGGCCAGCTCGGCGGCCTGCCTGCCATGCCCGGCCAGCAACTGAACGCCACCATCATCGGCAAGACCCGCCTGCAGACCGCCGAGCAGTTCAAGGCGATTCTGCTCAAGGTCAACCCGGATGGCTCGCAGGTACGCGTCGGTGACGTCGCCGATGTTGCCCTGGGGGGTGAAAACTACGCCATCAACGCCCAGTTCAACGGCGCTCCGGCGTCGGGTCTGGCGGTGCGGCTGGCTACCGGTGCCAACGCCCTCGACACGGCCAAGGCGCTGCGCCAGACAGTGGATGACCTCAAGCCGTTCTTCCCGCCCGGCATGGAAGTGGTGTTCCCCTACGACACCACGCCGGTGGTGAGCGAATCGATCAAGGGTGTGGTGGAAACCCTGGTCGAAGCGATTGTCCTGGTCTTCCTGGTGATGTTCCTGTTCCTGCAGAACTTCCGCGCCACCATCATCACCACGATGACGGTGCCGGTGGTATTGCTGGGTACCTTCGGGATCCTCGCGGCGTTCGGCTTCAGCATCAACACCCTGACCATGTTCGGCATGGTGCTGGCCATCGGCTTGCTGGTGGACGACGCCATCGTCGTGGTGGAAAACGTCGAGCGGGTGATGAGCGAGGAAGGCCTGTCGCCCAAGGATGCCACCAAGAAATCCATGGGCCAGATCCAGGGCGCCCTGGTAGGTATCGCCCTGGTGCTCTCGGCGGTATTGCTGCCGATGGCGTTCTTCGGCGGCTCCACCGGTGTGATCTACAAGCAGTTCTCCATCACCATCGTCTCGGCCATGGCCCTGTCGGTACTGGTTGCGCTGATCTTCACCCCGGCCCTGTGCGCCACCATGCTCAAGGCGATCCCGAAAGGCGAGCACGGCACGCCCAAGCGCGGTTTCTTCGGCTGGTTCAACCGCACCTTCGACCGTGGCGTGCGCAGCTACGAGCGCGGCGTAGGCAACATACTCCGGCGCAAGGCGCCGTACCTGCTGGCCTACATCATCATCGTGGTCGGCATGGTCTGGCTGTTCACCCGCATCCCGACCGCGTTCCTGCCGGAAGAAGACCAGGGCGTACTGTTTGCCCAGGTGCAGACACCCGCCGGCTCCAGCGCCGAGCGGACCCAGGTGGTGGTAGACAACATGCGTGAGTTCCTGCTGCGTCCGGGCAAGGACGGCGGCGAAGGCGACGGCGTGGCCTCGGTGTTTACCGTGACCGGCTTCAACTTCGCCGGTCGTGGCCAGAGCTCGGGCATGGCGTTCATCATGCTCAAGCCTTGGGAAGAACGTAACGCCGACAACACGGTGTTCAAGATCTCGGCCCGTGCCCAGCAACACTTCTTCACCTTCCGCGACGCAATGGTGTTCGCCTTCGCCCCACCGGCGGTGATGGAACTGGGTAACGCCACCGGTTTCGACGTGTTCCTGCAGGACCGCGCCGGCATCGGCCATGAAAAACTGATGGAAGCGCGCAACCAGTTCCTCGGTATGGCGTCCCAGAGCAAGGTCCTGGCTCAGGTCCGTCCGAACGGCCTGAACGACGAGCCGCAATATCAGCTGGAAATCGATGATGAAAAAGCCAGCGCCCTGGGCGTGACCATTTCGGACATCAACAGCACCCTGTCGATTGCCCTGGGCAGTAGCTACGTCAACGATTTCATCGACCGTGGCCGGGTGAAAAAGGTGTACGTGCAGGGTCAGCCAAATGCTCGCATGAGCCCCGAAGACCTCAAGAAGTGGTACGTACGCAACAGCGCCGGCACCATGGTGCCGTTCACCGCCTTCGCCAAGGGTGAATGGGTCTACGGATCGCCCAAACTGGCTCGCTACAATGGCGTGGAAGCGATGGAAATCCTCGGTACTCCGGCACCGGGCTACTCCACCGGTGAAGCCATGGCCGAAGTCGAAGCCATTGCCAAGAAGCTGCCGGCCGGTGTCGGTATTTCCTGGACAGGGTTGTCCTACGAGGAACGCCTGTCGGGTTCCCAGGCACCGGCGCTGTATGCCTTGTCGCTGCTGATGGTGTTCCTGTGCCTGGCCGCGCTGTATGAAAGCTGGTCGATTCCGATCGCGGTCATGCTGGTGGTGCCCTTGGGGATCATCGGTGCCCTGCTGGCGACCAGCCTGCGCGGCCTGTCCAACGACGTGTACTTCCAGGTAGGTCTGCTGACCACCATCGGCCTGGCGGCGAAAAACGCCATCCTGATCGTGGAGTTCGCCAAAGAACTTCACGAACAGGGCCGCAGCCTGATGGACGCCGCCATCGAAGCCTGTAGGATGCGTCTGCGACCGATCATCATGACCTCCCTGGCGTTCGTCCTCGGCGTGGTTCCGCTGGCGATCTCCACCGGCGCCGGCTCGGGCAGCCAGCATGCCATCGGTACCGGCGTGATCGGCGGTATGATCACCGCTACTGTCCTGGCAATCTTCTGGGTGCCATTGTTCTTCGTGTCCGTGTCGTCGATTGGTCGCCGCAAAAATGCCGAGCACGACGACACTCCTGAAACTTCCAAAGAGGCTGGCCAATGAGCAAGTCGCTACTTTCCCTGACCATCGCCGCAGTCGTGCTCAGCGGTTGCTCGCTGATTCCCGACTATCAGCGGCCCGAAGCACCGGTCGCGGCGCAGTACCCGCAAGGCCCGGCCTACGAGCCGGCAAAAGCGCCCGGCCAGGCTGCCGCCGAGCAGGGCTGGAAACAGTTTTTCCATGACCCGGCCTTGCAGCAGCTGATCCAGGTGGCCCTGGAAAACAACCGCGACCTGCGGGTCGCGGCGCTGAACATCGACGCCTACGCCGCGCAGTACCGCATCCAGCGCGCCGACCTGTTCCCGGCGGTCTCGGCCACCGGCGCCGCCAGCCGCCAGCGGGTGCCGGCACGGGCTTCGCAGACCGGTGAAGCGGCAATCAGCAGTTCCTATTCCGCCACCCTGGGCATCAGCGCCTATGAACTGGATCTGTTCGGTCGGGTTCGCAGCCTGAGCGAGCAAGCGCTGCAAAGCTACTTCGCCACCGAAGAGGCCCGGCGCAGCACGCAGATCAGCCTGGTGGCGAACGTTGCCAATGCCTACCTGACCTGGCAGGCCGACAAGGAACTGCTCAAACTGACCCAGGAAACCCTGGCGACCTATGAGCAAAGCCTCAAGCTGACCACCCGCAGCGCCGATGTGGGCGTTGCTTCGGCGCTGGACCTGAGCCAGGCCCGCACCGCCGTGGAAAACGCCCGTGTGCAACTGGCCCGTTACACCCGCCAGGTCGCCCAGGACGAAAACAGCCTGACGCTACTGCTGGGCACCGGCCTGCCGGCCAACCTGCAATCGCAACCGCTGAGCGATGACTTGCTCAGCGAAGTGCCGGCCGGGCTGCCGTCCGACCTGCTGCAACGTCGTCCGGACATCCTCCAGGCCGAACGCAACCTGCTGGCCGCCAACGCCAACATCGGCGCCGCACGGGCCGCGTTCTTCCCGAGCATCAGCCTGACGGCCAACGCCGGCACCCTGAGCCCGGACCTGTCCGGCCTGTTCAAGGGTGGCTCGGGCACCTGGAGCTTCGCCCCGCAGATCAACCTGCCGATCTTCAACGCCGGCAGCCTGCGGGCAAGCCTGGATTACGCCAAGGTCCAGAAAGACATCAACGTCGCGCAGTATGAGAAGTCGATCCAGACGGCGTTCCAGGAAGTCTCCGACGGCCTGGCCGCGCGCCAGACCTACAACGAACAGTTGCAGGCCCAGACCGACTTCGTCGCCGCCAACCAGGATTACTACCGCCTGGCCGAGCGTCGCTACCGCATTGGTGTCGACAGCAACCTGACCTTCCTTGATGCCCAGCGCCAGCTGTTCAGTGCCCAGCAATCGCTGATCACCGACCGCCTTGCGCAGTTGACCAGTGAGGTCAATCTGTACAAGGCACTGGGCGGCGGCTGGAATGCCGAGACCGGGAAGAACGAACCGGTGAAGGAAGAAGCGCCCAAGACCCGGTTGTTCTGATAGGTCTTGAACGCTGAACAAGAAGCCCACCGCAAGGTGGGCTTTTTTGTTTTTAATCGCTTCCGAGCTCAATAGAGGTGGCGAGGGAGCTTGCTCCCGCTCGGCTGCGAAGCGGCCCCAAAACCTGCTAAATGCGGAGCATCAAGACCGGCTGCGGATCCTGTGGGAGCGAGCCTGCTCGCGATGGCGGCCTGACGGCTAGTCTGGGGTATTTTGACCGAGTGCATATCCGTTGCTGCGGTAATGGCGGCTTAGGGTTCCGCCCTGACGGCGGTTCACTTTTGACAGCGCAAAAGTAAGCAAAACGCTCTTACCCCACCACTGGGCACCTCGCCAAGGCTCGGTGTTCCCTCACTCCGGCATTGCTCCGTGGGCCCGCCGCGAAGGTCATCCATGACCCGGCGCGGCTATCCCGGCATCCATGCCGGGATGCCCACTACGCAATGCCTGCGTTCGGCCCTTGTGGTTAACGGGGCGCCTAAGATCAAAAGCAAAAGCAAAAGCAAAAGCAAAAGCAAAAGCAAAAGCAAAAGCAAAAGCAAAACGAGGCGGCCTTGAAGCCGACCTATCTCTCCCGGCTGTACCCCGATCCAACTGTGGGAGCGAGCCTGCTCGCGAAGACGTCAGCCCAGGCAACCCAAGTCCCGTGGCGAGGGAGCTTGCTCCCGCTCGGCTGCGCAGCAGTCGCAAGACCTGGCCCTGCGGTTTGCCTGAAGGAACGCAGGGGGCCTGCTTCGCAGGCCAGCGGGAGCAAGCTCCCTCGCCACGTTGGGTTGGCGTGGAGTCGAAAATGGGAGATCGACCACAGTCCTGTGGGAGCGAGCCTGCTCGCGATGGCGTCGGCCTGTTCGACATCGATGCAAGCTGATCCACCGGCATCGCGAGCAGGCTCGCTCCCACAAGGGATTGGGGTGGATATTGGATTTTTGAGCATTTTTTAACCGCAAATGCTGCGCCATTCGATCAGCCATTTTGCCGTTCGATAATCGCCCAGAACCCGCTATCGCTAATTGAAGCCATCCCACCCCGCCCTTCACCATCGCTCGCACAAAATCAATAACACCAGGTTCGATGCCATGCCCCTACGCCCCGCCGCGCCCGGCTGACTCTCGATCAGCGCCTCTGTTATCCACCGTTCTGTCTGCGACCTGAGGTCGTGGCAACGACTTGCTTCGCCCACAACAATTAGAGAAAACGTTCATGAAGCCCACACAGCACTTGTTCCCCAGCCTCATCGCCGCTGCCCTGGCCGGCTCCGCCCTGCCCGTCCTGGCCGCCGAGTCGGGGTTTGTCGAGGATGCGAAGGCCACGCTGAACCTGCGCAATTTCTATTTCAACCGCAACTTCACCAACCCGAACAACGCCCAGGGCAAGGCCGAGGAATGGACCCAGAACTTTATCCTCGACGCCAAGTCCGGCTTCACCCAGGGCACGGTTGGTTTCGGTGTGGATGTGCTGGGCCTGTACTCGGTGAAGCTGGATGGCGGTCGCGGTACCGCAGGCACGCAATTGCTGCCGGTGCATGACGACGGGCGCCCGGCCGATGATTTCGGGCGCCTGGGCGTGGCGCTCAAGGCCAAGGTGTCGAAGACAGAATTGAAGGTCGGCGAATGGATGCCTGTGCTGCCAATCCTGCGCTCTGACGACGGTCGCTCCCTGCCGCAAACCTTCCGTGGCGGCCAGGTCACTTCCACCGAGATCAACGGCTTGAGCCTCTACGGCGGCCAGTTCCGTGGCAACAGCCCGCGCAACGACGCGAGCATGGAAGACATGTCGATGAACGGCCGCGGCGCCATCACCTCCGACCGTTTCAACTTTGGCGGCGGTGAATATGCCTTCAATGAAAAACGCACCCAGGTCGGCGTCTGGTACGCGGAACTGTCCGACATCTACCAGCAGCAGTACTTCAACCTGACCCACAGCCAGCCCCTCGGCGACTGGACCCTGGGCGCCAACCTCGGCTACTTCATCGGCAAGGAAGACGGCAGCGCCCTGGCCGGCGACCTGGATAACAGAACCGCGTTCGCCATGCTCTCGGCCAAATACGGTGGCAACACCTTCTACGTCGGCCTGCAAAAAGTCGGCGGCGACGATGCCTGGATGCGCGTCAACGGCACCAGCGGCGGGACCTTGGCGAACGACAGCTACAACTCCAGCTACGACAACGCCAAGGAAAAATCCTGGCAACTGCGCCACGACTTCAACTTCGCCGCCGTCGGCATCCCGGGCCTGACCCTGATGAACCGCTACATCAGCGGCGACAACGTGCATACCGCCACGGTCGACGACGGCAAGGAATGGGGCCGTGAAACCGAGTTGGCGTACACCGTGCAGAGCGGCGCGCTGAAGAGCCTTAATGTGAAGTGGCGCAACTCGACGATGCGTCGGGATTTCAACAGCAATGAGTTCGATGAAAACCGGTTGATCGTGAGTTATCCGATCAGTTTGTTGTAGAGCCAGCAGCGAGGGTAGCTGCACCATCGCTATCGCGAGCAAGCTCGCTCCCACAGGGTCCCAAGGTGGTCGCAGTCTCTGTGAACACCCAAGCCCAATGTGGGAGCGAGCCTGCTCGCGATCGCGGTGGTACATTCAATATCATTGCCAACTGCCCCACCGCTATCGCGAGCAGGCTCGCTCCCACAAGGGATTGGTGGCGTGTGCAGCATCGACGGTCGCCGAAGATCCAATGTGGGAGCGAGCTTGCTCGCGATGGCGGTAGTACATCCAACATCATCGCCAGCTGACACACCGCTTTCGCGAGCAGGCTCGCTCCCACAGGGGATTGGTGGCGTGTGCAGCATTGACGGTCACTGAAGATCCAATGTGGGAGCGAGCCTGCTCGCGATGGCGGTAGTACATCCAACATCATCGCCAGCTGACCCACCGCTTTCGCGAGCAGGCTCGCTCCCACAGGAGGACTTGCGAGTAGATTAAGCTCTGGACTCTATCCCCAGCTCATCCCACACCGACTCAGCCAGGTGGAAGGTCGCATTGGCCGCCGGGATGCCGCAGTAGATGGCGCTCTGCATGATCACTTCCTTGATCTCGCTGCGGCTGACGCCGTTGTTGGCGGCGGCGCGCAGGTGCAGTTTGAGTTCTTCGTTGCGGTTCATGCCGATCAGCATGGCGATGGTGATCAGGCTGCGGGTGTGGCGTGGCAGGCCCGGGCGGGTCCAGATGTCGCCCCAGGCGTGGCGGGTGATCATCTCCTGGAATTCGCTGTTGAACTCGTTCAAGGCCGTGAGGCTGCGGTCGACGTGGGCGTCGCCCAGCACCGCGCGGCGCACTTGCATGCCTTCGTCGTAACGTTGTTTCTCGTCCACAGAAAACTCCTCAGGCGCCGAGCAGGAAATCCAGGACCCGCGCGCTGAATGCGCCGCCAGCCTGAACGTTGGAAAGGTGTGCGGCACGGAACTCGGCGTACTGCGCCCCGCTGACCCGCTCCTGGATAAAGTGCCCACCCGACGGCGGCGTGACCGCATCTTCGGTGCCGGCAATCACCAGCAGCGGCACACGGATCGACGACAATTGCTCGCGAAAATCCGCATCACGCACCGCTGCACAGTTGGCGGCGTAGCCCTGGGGCGAGGTGGCGGCCAGCATGTCGGTGATCTTCTTGGCCTTCTCGGGATAAGCCTCGGCGAAGTCCGGAGTAAACCAGCGGGCAATCGAGGCATCGCGCAACGCAACCATCGCCGCCTGACCGTCGCGCAGCACGGTTTCGATGCGCGGGTTCCACACCGAGGGATCACCGATCTTGGCCGCAGTGTTGCACACCACCATTTTATTCAACCGTCCACCGGCATTGATCCCCAGCCACTGGCCAATCAGCCCGCCCATGGACAAGCCACAGAAATGCACCTTGTCGAGGTCCAGGGCATCGAGCATCGCCAGTACATCGCCGCCCAGTTGCTCGATGCTGTAGGGCCCTTCAGTGACCAACGACTGTCCATGCCCCCGGGTGTCGAATCGCAGCACGCGAAAATGCTCGCTGAACGCCGCAACCTGTTCGTCCCACATGTGCAGGTTGGTGCCCAACGAGTTGGAGAGCAGCAGCACCGGGGCATCTTGCGGCCCGTCGAATGAGTAATGCAGTTCGCCCTCGGCGAGTTTGACGAATCCCACAACAATCTCCTTTCAGGCGTTAAGGGCAAGGTGTTCGGCCACGGCCCGGGCGACCCAGGTCTGGGCCTGGCCGAGGTAGTGGGCGGGGTTGAGCAAATGGTCGAGTTCGGCAGCGGACAACTGCGCGGTCACCTGGGGTTCCTCCCCCAGCACGTCGCGCAAATGCCGCTGCTCGGCCACAGCGCGCTTGCAGCATTGCTCCAGCAGATGGTGCGCGGTGTCGCGCCCGAGCCTCTGGGCCAGGACGATGCTCACCGCTTCGGCCAGCACCAGGCCCTGGGTCAGGTCCAAGTTGCGGGCCATGCGCGCCGCATCCACTTCCAGCCCTTCGGCCAGCAGCCGCGCCTGTTGCAAGGCGCCGGACACCAAGCAGCAAATCTCCGGCAAGGTTTCCCATTCGGCGTGCCACAGGCCCAGGCTGCGTTCGTGCTCCTGAGGCATGGCGCTGAACAGCGTCGACAGCAAACCCGGCACCCGCGTCGCGGCGCTGATCAACACCGCCGCGCCCACCGGGTTGCGCTTGTGGGGCATGGTGGACGAACCGCCCTTGCCCGGCGCCGCTGGCTCGAACGCTTCACCGGCCTCGGTCTGCATCAGCAAACTGATGTCGCGTCCCAGCTTGCCCAGGCTGCCGGCGATCAAGCCCAGCACCGCGCCGAACTCCACCAGCCGATCACGCTGGGTGTGCCACGGTTGTTCCGGCAGTTTCAGTTGCAGCTCGGCGGCCAGCGCCTCGGCGATGGGCAAGGCTTGCTCGCCTAAAGCCGCGAGCGTTCCGGAGGCACCACCGAACTGCAGCACCAGCAAACGCGGTTTGAGTTCTTTCAGGCGTTGTCGGCTGCGGGTGATCGCCCCCAGCCATCCGGCGATTTTCATGCCCAGGGTCACCGGCGTCGCATGCTGTAGCCAGGTGCGTCCGGCCAATGGCGTGGCGGCGTAGCGTTCGGCTTGGCCGGCCAGGGTCACCGCCAGTTGCGCCAGTTCACCTTCGATCAGTTCCAGGGCCTGGCGCAATTGCAGCACCAGTCCGCTGTCCATCACGTCCTGGCTGGTGGCGCCCAGGTGCACATAACGCTCAGCCTCGGCGTTCTCGCTGGCAATGCGCTTGCCCAATGCCTTGACCAACGGGATCGCCGAATTGCCGGCGCTGGCAATCGCTTCGCCCAACGCGGAAAAATCGTACAGCTGGGCGCGACAGGCTTTCTCAATCGACGCCACCGTGTGTTGGGGAATCAACCCCACTCGCGCCTCGGCCCGGGCCAGCGCGGCCTCGACATCCAGCATCGCCTGGACCCGCCCGGCGTCGCAGAACACCTCGCGCATGTCGCGGGCGGTGAAGTAGGCATCGAACAGCTGATTGCCCGATCGTTCGCTCATAAACAGTCCTTGGTGGCTGACTTAAAGGTCGTGATGCAAATACGCCGGTTGCTTGGGCAGGCGCAGGCTGAACAGGAACGCCACCACCATCATCGCCGTGACATACCAGTAAAAGGCGTTTTCCATGCCCTGGGCTTTCAGGCTCAGGGCAACGTACTCGGCCGAACCGCCAAACACCGCGTTCGCCACCGCGTAAGCCAACCCTACCCCCAGTGCCCGCACTTCGGGTGGAAACATTTCGGCTTTCACCAGGCCACTGATGGAGGTGTAGAAGCTGACGATCGCCAACGCCAGAGTGATCAGAATGAACGCCAGGAACGGGCTGCTGATGCTTTTGAGCGTCAGCAGGATCGGCACCGTGCACAACGCGCCCAGAGCGCCGAACCAGAGCATGGAATTACGTCGGCCAATCCGGTCCGCCAGCATGCCGAACAACGGTTGCATGCACATATAAAGGAACAGCGCGCCGGTCATGATGTAACTGGCGGTCTTGGCGTGCAGCCCGGCGGTGTTCACCAGGTATTTCTGCATGTAAGTAGTGAAGGTGTAGAAGATCAGCGAGCCACCGGCGGTGTAGCCCAGCACCGTGACGAACGCGGCCTTGTGGTCGCGAAACAGCGCGCCGATGCTGCCGGCGTCCTTGTTCTCGCGCATTTCTTTGCTGCTGGTTTCTTTCAACGAACGGCGCAGGAACAACGAGATCAACGCCGCCACCGCACCAACCACGAACGGGATCCGCCAACCGTAGGCGCGCAGTTCGTCTTCGTTGAGAAACTGCTGCAGGATCACCACCAGCGACACCGCCAGCAACTGGCCGCCGATCAGCGTCACGTACTGGAACGAGGCAAAGAAACCGCGCTGGCCCTTGAGGGCGACTTCGCTCATGTAGGTCGCGGTGGTGCCATATTCGCCGCCCACCGACAGGCCTTGCAGCAAACGTGCGAGCAACAGCAGCACCGGCGCCCAGACGCCGATGTCCTTGTAAGTGGGCAGGCAGGCGATGAGCAACGAGCCGAAGCACATCATCAGCACCGAGATCATCATTGAATTCTTGCGTCCGTGACGGTCCGCCACCCGGCCGAAAATCCAGCCACCGATGGGGCGCATCAGGAATCCGGCGGCGAACACACCGGCGGTGTTGACCAATTGCACCGTGGGGTTGTCCGACGGGAAGAACGCTGGCGCGAAATAGATCGCGCAGAACGCATAGACGTAGAAGTCGAACCATTCGACCAGGTTACCGGATGAGGCGCCGACGATGGCGAAGATGCGCTTGCTGCGTTCTTCGCCGGTGTAGTGGCTGGTTGGGGTGGCCATGGGTTATTCACTCGCTCGTAGGGAATCAACAAAGTCTAGACACACTTCGTAACAGCCCCGTTCCACAGTATCGCCTTGGCTAAGTTGACTCCTTGTGGGAGCGAGCCTGCTCGCGATGAGGCCAGCCCATTCAATATTGATGCGATTGACCCACCGCCATCGCGAGCAGGCTCGCTCCCACAGGTTCAGTCATCAATAGTCAAAAAACACCGTCTCGGCATCCGTCCCCTGCAACACCACATTCCATTGATACACACCCGATGCATCAGGCTTGGTCACCAGGGTGGCACGGCGTTCTTCGGGCACACAGGCCAGCAACGGGTCGGTTTCGTTGGCCTGTTCGCCATCGAAGTAGATGCGCGTCAGCAGGTGCTTGACCAGCCCGCGGGCGAACACCAGCACCACCAGGTGCGGGGCCTGGGTCGTGCCCTTCAGGCCCGGCACGCTCCCTGGCTTGATGGTGGTGAAGCGAAAGCGCCCCTCGGCGTCCACCGGCACCCGACCGAAGCCGTCGAAATGCGGGTCCAGGGGTTTGTCCTGCTCGTCCTCGGGATGCGCGTATTTACCGGCGGCGTTGGCCTGCCAGACTTCCAGCATGGCGTCGTTGACGAACTCCCCGTTGCCGTCGATTACCTGCCCGGTGATTGCAACACGTTCGCCAAGGGTCTGGGGCACGGTCAAGTCTTCGCGGTTCAGCCAGGTCAGGCCGATGTGGTAGTAAGGGCCGACGGTGTGGGACGTGGTAGCGGTGAGCGTCATCTTATTTCTCCATCGGCGTGGCTTCGCGGCCGCGCAAGACGATGTCCCAGCGGTAACCGAGGGCGTAGTGAGGGACGGTTTTTTCCAAGTCGAAGCTGGCGATCAGGCGTTCCTTGGCACTCGTGTCCGGTACGCAGTTGTAGATCGGATCGTAGGCCAGCAACGGATCCCCAGGGAAATACATCTGCGTCACCAGGCGCGTCAGGATACTCGGCCCGAACAGTGAGAAATGGATATGCGCCGGGCGCCAGGCATTGTGGTGGTTGCCCCACGGGTAGGCACCGGGCTTGATGGTCTGGAATTGATACCAGCCATCGGCATCGGTGACGGTGCGACCGGTGCCGGTGAAGTTCGGGTCCAACGGCGCGTCGTGTTTGTCGCGGTCATGGTGATAACGCCCGGCAGCGTTGGCCTGCCAGATTTCCACGAGGATGCCCGGCACCGGCTGACCGTTCTCGTCCAGCACACGCCCGTGAATGATGATCCGCTCCCCCAACGGCTCGCCGCTGTGCTGGGCGGTCAGGTCGTTGTCCTTCTCATGAACGCGGTCGGCTCCGACAGTCGGGCCAGTGATTTCCGACAGCGAATGGGGCAAAAACACCAACGGCTTGGACGGCGAGCGCAGGTTGGTGGACTGATACGGCGGGTGCAGATACTCCGGCTGGGTGCCCGCTTGAGGGCGACGGTAACCAGGCTTGTCAGTCATGAAGCATTCCTCGGTTTCTTATTAGTTGTACGACGCGTCAGACGCGCTCGATGGCCAGCGCCAGGCCCTGACCGACGCCGACACACATGGTCGCCAGGCCTTTTTTACCGCCGGTCTTTTCCAGATGATGCAGGGCCGTCAGCACCAACCGCGCCCCGCTCATGCCCAGTGGATGGCCGAGGGCGATGGCGCCGCCGTTCGGGTTGACCTGCGGCGCGTCGTCCGCCAGCCCAAGGTCACGCAGCACCGCCAGGCCCTGGCTGGCAAAGGCTTCGTTGAGTTCGATCACATCGAAGTCGGCCACCGCCAGGCCCAGGCGTTCGGTGAGTTTGCGCACCGCCGGCACCGGGCCGATGCCCATCACCCGCGGCGCCACGCCGGCGCTGGCCATGCCCAGCACTTTGCCGCGCGGCGTCAGACCATGCTTTTTCACCGCTTCGGCCGAAGCCAGGATCAGCGCCGCCGCGCCGTCGTTGACCCCCGACGCGTTGCCGGCAGTGACCGTCTTGTCAGGGCCGTTGACCGGCTTGAGTTTGCTCAACGTTTCCAAGGTGGTATCGGCACGGGGATGCTCGTCCTGCTCGACCACGGTTTCGCCTTTCTTGTGGGCGATCCGCACCGGGACGATTTCCTCGGCGAAGAAGCCGGCGGCCTCGGCCGCCGCCGCACGCTGTTGGCTGCGCACGGCGAACGCGTCCTGGTCGGCGCGGGACACCCCGTACTCATCAGCCACGTTGTCTGCGGTCTGCGGCATCGCGTCCACACCGTACTGGGCTTTCATCAGCGGATTGATGAAGCGCCAGCCGATGGTGGTGTCTTCCAGTTTCATGTTGCGCGAGAACGCCGCGTCGGCCTTGCCCATCACAAATGGCGCCCGGGACATCGACTCCACGCCGCCGGCAATCGCCAGCTCCATCTCGCCACTGGCGATGGCACGGAACGCGGTGCCGATGGCGTCCATGCCCGAGGCGCAGAGACGGTTGAGGGTCACGCCGGGAATGCTTTCCGGCAAGCCCGCCAGCAACAGGGCCATGCGTGCCACGTTGCGGTTGTCTTCGCCGGCCTGGTTGGCGCAACCGAGGAACACCTCGTCCACCGCGCTCCAGTCCACCGATGGGTTGCGCTCCATCAGCGCCTTGATCGGCACCGCCGCGAGGTCATCGGCGCGCACGCCGGACAAGCCGCCGCCGAAACGACCGATGGGGGTACGAATCGCATCACAGATATAAACGTCGCGCATCAGGCTTCTCCCGGTGCCTGGCCGTGGGCCGCTGCGGTGCGAGCTTCCAGGTCGCGCAAGGCGCGCAGCTCCAACTCGGTCGGCTCGGCCGTGGTTTGCACCTGATCGGCGAAACGGATCGCCCATCCGGTGGCGGCAATGACTTGCTCGCGGGTCACGCCGGGGTGCAGCGAAGTGACCACGAATTCATGAGTGCCAGCTTCCGGTTCCATGATGCACAGGTCGGTGATGATGCCCACGGGACCTGCGCCCGGCAGCCCGAGGCGCTTGCGTGAATCACCGCCCTCGCCGTGACCGACCGAGGTGATGAAATCCAGTTTGTCGACAAACGAACGGGCTGACTGTTTGAGGATGATCAACACGCTCTTGGCGGAACCGGCAATCTCCGGCGCACCACCGGCCCCCGGCAAGCGGACTTTCGGCTGATGGTAGTCGCCCACCACCGTGGTGTTGATGTTGCCGAACCGGTCGACTTGCGCCGCGCCAAGAAAACCGACGTCGATACGCCCGCCCTGCAGCCAATAGCGAAAAATCTCACCGGTCGGTACGACAGTGTCGGCGGTTTCCGCCAGCTCACCGTCACCGATGGACAACGGCAGGACGCTGGGCTTGGCACCGATAGGACCGGATTCATAGATCAGCACGACATCTGGCGACGAGGTCAGCCGTGCGAGGTTGGCGGCTTTCGACGGCAGGCCGATGCCGACGAAGCACACTGCGTTGTTCTGCAACCGACGGGCCGCGGCGACGGTCATCATTTCGTTGGTGGAGTACGTCATTGTTTCACCTGCGCAGCGATGGCCAGTCGGGCCTGGAATTCACTGAAGTCTCGGGTGCCGTGGATGTATTCGTTGATCCAGGCAGTAAAGGTCTGACGGTCGCGGGCGATCGGGTCCCACGCCTGGTAGAAACGGTTGTCACGCTCGGTGTAGCCATGAGCGTAGGACGGGTGCGCACCGCCCGGGACGTGACACACCGCGCTCAGGGCCCAGGTCGGCAGTACGCAGGCGTTCATCGGCGCGTTCAGGTCGTCGACGATTTCTTCCACGGTGACGATGCAGCGCTTGGCGGCCAGGGCGGCTTCCTTCTGCACACCGAGAATGCCCCAGAGCAACACGTTGCCCTTGCGGTCGGCTTTCTGGGCGTGGATCACGGTGATATCCGGGCGCACCGATGGCACGGCGGCCAGGACTTCCCCGGTGAATGGGCAGGTCACGCTTTTGATCAGCGGATTGACCTTCGGCAGGTCGGAACCGGCGTAGGCCCGCAGCACCGCGAACGGTAGGCCCGAAGCCCCGGCGACGTAGGCATTCGCCAGGTCGGCGTGGCTGTGTTCCTCGATCTCCAGCGGGTGTGGCCATTGCTTCTCCACGGCATCACGCAGACGGTGCAGTGAACCCACGCCGGGGTTACCGCCCCAGGAGAAGATCAGCTTGCGAGCACAACCGGCGCCGATCAACTGGTCGTAGATCAGGTCCGGCGTCATCCGTACCAGGGTCAGATCTTTCTTGCCCTGGCGAATGATCTCGTGACCCGCCGCCGTAGGAATCAGGTGGGTGAAGCCTTCGAGCGCGACGGTATCGCCGTCGTTGACGAATTGCTTCACCGCGTCGTGCAGCGAAAGGATTTCAGCCATGGGCAGGCTCCGTATTCCAGTAGACCGACATGAAGAAAAAGGCGCGAGGAGAAGCGCCGGAGTGACTGAAGGTTAAGCTGCGGCAATGGGCCGAACAATCCGATAATCGACAGAGTGTTCGGTTATCGAACGGATTGTTGTTTGGCTAACGATTTCTTCCAGACCCGTGAGCCCCCTGTGGGAGCGAGCCTGCTCGCGATAGCGTCCAACCAGCCCCAAATCGTCGACTGACACACCGCTATCGCGAGCAGGCTCGCTCCCACAGGGGCTGGGATTTAACCCTGGGGAATTTATGTCACCCGCTCAAGTCGCATCCGCATGACTGACCACCCCCTTGATCACCACCGCTGTGGTCGCCAGGGCAGCAGGGATGACCAGGGCGGTCAGCACCTGCTCGAAGTTCCAGCCCAGGCCCAGCAGGGTCGCGCCCATCCAGGCGCCCAGGATGGCGCCGAAACGGCCGATGCCGAGCATCCAGGACACACCGGTGGCGCGGCCCTGGGTCGGGTAGAAGCGTGCGGCCAGGGAAGGCATGGCAGATTGCGCGCCGTTGACGCACATACCCGCCACCAGCACCAGCGTGGCGAGCAACGTGATGTTGCCCAGGCTCTGCCCCACCGCGTAGGCAAACAGCCCGGCCATCAGGTAGAAAAGGCCGATGACCTTGTGCGGATTGAACCGGTCCATCGCCCAACCCACGCCCACCGCACTCAACACGCCGCCGAATTGGAACAACGCGCCGATAAACGCCGCCTGCTCCATGCTCGCGCCGCTGTCGCGCATCAGCGTCGGCAGCCAACTGGTCAGCAGGTACACAATCACCAGGCCCATGAAATAGGTCAGCCACAGCAGCAGAGTGCCCGCGCTGTAGGTGCCGGAAAAAATCACCGCCAGCACGTTGCGGGCCTTTACGGTCTTCTGTTCCGGCACACTGAAACTCGCCGCCTGGGCAACCGTGTTCGGCTCGATCGGCCCCAGGGCCTTGCGCACCTTGTCGGTGCCGCGATTGCGCACCACCAGGTAACGCGCCGATTCCGGCAGCCAGAACAGCAACACCAGCGCCAGGATCAACGGCAGGATCCCGCCGATCAGCAACAGGCTGTGCCAGCCGAAAGCGGGGATCAGCTTGGCGGAGATGAACCCGCCGCCGGCCATGCCCAGGTTGAAACCACAGAACATGCTGGTGACCAGCAGGGATTTCTTGCGCTCTGGGGTATATTCCGACAACAAGGTGGTGGCGTTCGGCATCCCGGCGCCCAACCCCAGCCCCGTCAGGAACCGCAGCACCAGCAGTTGATCGACGTTGGTGCTGTAGGCTGAGGCCAGGCTGAAGGCGCCGAACAGCAGGACCGCGCCCACCAGTACGACTTTTCGCCCAAAGCGGTCAGCCAATGGGCCCGAGCCCAGTGCGCCGAAGACCATGCCGATCAGCGCGGCGCTCATCACCGGGCCGAGGCTGGCGCGGTCGATGCCCCAGTCCTGGGACAAGGCCGGAGCAATGAAGCCCATGGCCGCGGTGTCGAGTCCGTCGAGGAAGACAATCAGGAAGCAGAGAATCACCACCCGCCATTGGTAGCGCGAAATCGGCTGGGTGTTGATGAAGGACTGCACATCGAGGCAATTGCCTACAGAGGTCTGGGGCTGGTTCATCATGTCTCTCGTTATTATTGTGTCGGTCGCCAACTCCCTGCCCACAAGGCTGGGGATGACGCTGCCGCGACAGTAATGACGCCAGACGATAACGGTCAATTCACCCGCAGCGACTCTGTGCGTTTATCGAACAGTTAAGTGAACAACTGCGCGCTCAGATCGCGGCTGGCCCCCAACAAGCCCGGCAGAAAGCGTTGCTCCAGCTCGTTGCGACTGACCCGTCCGGCGTGAGTGCTGACATTGAGCGCCGCCACCACTTGGCCGGAGGCGTCATACACCGGCACGGCAATCGAGCGCAGGCCCTGTTCCAGTTCCTGGTCGACGATGCACCAGCCTTGTTGTCGCACCTGTTGCAGGCATTCGAGCAGCGCTTCGGGGGTGTGCAGCGTCCGGCTGGTCTTGGCTTGCAGATCGGCGTGGTCGAGGTAATCGCGCAGCGAAGCGTCGTCCAGGGCCGCCAGAAGAATCCGGCCCATGGAGGTGCAATAGGCCGGCAACCGCCCGCCCACCGACAGGTCCACCGAAATCAGCCGCTGGGTGGTGGCCGACCGGGCGATATAGAGAATGTCATCGCCTTCCAGCGTCGCCATGTTGCAGGCCTCATGCAGTTGCTCGCTCATGCGGTCCAGGTACGGCTGGGCGGAAACGGCAAGGGGCGTCGACGACAGGTAGGCGTGACCCAGGGTGAGCACTTTGGGCAACAAGGAATAGGTGCGTCCGTCGGTGGTGGCGTAGCCGAGTTTGATCAAGGTATGCAGGCAACGTCTGACGGCGGCGCGGGGAATTTCCGTGCGGTGGCTGATCTGGGCAATGGTCAGGTGCCGCTTGCGCTCCTGGAACGCCTGGACCACCGCCAAGCCACGGGCAAGGGAGGTCATGAAATCCGGATCGCCGGTCAGCGCCTGGATTCGCTTGGCCGGTGAAGCGACGATCGGTGGCGCTACTGAAGTGAAAGCGTTGCGCAGTTGGTCGTTCATGTCTGGTCCTTCCCCGGGTAGGAGGGTTATTACAATCGGCGGCCCTACGGGCAGACAAGGGGCGTCTGCCAACAGTGTTCGATTATCGAACCGACAGCCGATAATCGCAATCGGCGAAAAAAGTGATCTGTGCGGGCGCGAAGTATCACTTTGCAGATGCAGTTGCGGATCCATGCGATATTGAACTTGTTGCGGCGAATGCCATCTTGTTATTAACGCCTGTCGTTAGCCGCCGGACCTGAGATTACAGTTGCATGAATAAATATTGATTCACACAACGACAGACATCTTTGGTTTTTCCGGATAGTGTTATCCAGCCGGACCGCTATAATGCGCTTGAGTACGGTACGGTCGCTCGATCGCCACGTGCTCAGGCACTGTGCTGGATATCGCGGTGCTCGAAGCGCCTCATGGCTGCTTCCCCTGTATGGCAACAACACGAAGCCCTGATGCTACGTCAGCTGTCAGCTCTGGTGCCGTGGCCGTCTGCATGTCCACATGCAGTGCGTATCACCAGAATTCAATTTCAACTATTAGGTACAACTGTGACGAAAGAAGAACTGCGCGCGGAACTTGAGCGCCAGGAACAACGTTACAAGGAAGTTTACGGCGGAGAAGTCACCACCTACGCCGCACAACCTGAACCGGAACGCAAACCCTGGCGTAAACGCGCCACCGTTCAGGACCAGGCCTTCACCCAGGAACTGCAAAAGATGGAAAAGGAACTCAGGGCCGAAGAGCATTGAGGCTCGGGCCAGAAGTTCTTGCGAAGCGGTAGCCGGCCGACACCCAGGCCGGAACCCGATACCGGGCGCCCGCCACGAGCGGGCCGCGTCTTCGCTCTGCCCAGAGCGAGGAAACGACCTTGTCCGAGGCCCCGCTCAGATATTTCACACAATTGTTCAAGACGCTCCGGAGCCTCCAGCCCATCCGCTCCGTTACGCTTTCGGCCCCAGAATCAAAGGGTTGCCGGCGCCGCAGAAACCCTCGCCTTCAGAGGTTTCCTGCAAATTATTTCGTTGAAGAATGTTACCGGTGAGCAGGCAGTGCATCGATTACCAAGGTTTTCTGGCATAATCGCGCCCCCTTATGACCGGGTCAGAAAACCTTCATGATCGATTTATTCAGCGGACTGGATGCTTGGGTGCTTGTGAGCCTCTTGCTCGCCCTGGCTTTTGTCCTCGCCTTCGAGTTCATCAACGGCTTTCATGACACCGCTAACGCGGTTGCCACTGTTATCTACACCAAAGCCATGCCGCCTCACCTGGCGGTGTTCTTTTCCGGTGTGTTCAATTTCCTCGGCGTGCTGCTGGGCGGTGTGGGGGTGGCGTACGCCATCGTCCACCTGTTGCCGGTGGAACTGCTGATCAATGTGAACACCGGACACGGGCTGGCCATGGTGTTTTCGCTGCTCGCAGCGGCCATCACCTGGAACCTGGGCACCTGGTACTTCGGTATCCCGGCCTCCAGCTCCCACACGCTGATCGGCTCGATCCTCGGCGTCGGCCTGGCGAATGCGTTGATCAACGATATTCCGTTGGCCGACGGGGTGAACTGGCAGAAAGCGATCGACATCGGCGCTTCGCTGGTGTTCTCGCCCATGGCCGGCTTCCTGATCGCCGCCCTGGTTTTGGTCGGCCTTAAATGGTGGCGTCCGCTGTCGAAGATGCACAAGACGCCGGAACAGCGCCGCAAGATCGACGACAAGAAACACCCGCCGTTCTGGAATCGCCTGGTGCTGGTGATCTCGGCCATGGCCGTCAGTTTTGTCCACGGCTCCAACGATGGCCAGAAGGGCATCGGCCTGATCATGCTGGTGCTGATCGGTATCGTGCCGGCGCAATTCGTACTGGACCTGAGCAGCACCACCTACCAGATCGAGCGGACCCGCGACGCGACCCTGCACCTGAGCCAGTTCTATCAGCGCAACAGCCAGTCCCTGGGTGAATTCCTGGCGCTGGGCAAGAGCGTACCGGGTGACTTGCCGGAGAAATTCCGCTGCAACCCGCAGCAGACCGAACCGACCATCAATGCCCTGCTCGATACGCTCAAAGGCGTGGCGGACTACCATTCGCTGCCGGCGGAAAGCCGTATCGAAGTGCGTCGCTACCTGCTCTGCCTGGATGACACCGCGAAGAAGGTCGGCAAGCTGCCAGACCTGGCGGCCCGTGAGAAGGACGACCTGAACAAGCTGCGCAAGGACCTGACCGGTACCACCGAATACGCCCCGTTCTGGGTGATCCTGGCGGTCGCCCTGGCCCTGGGCCTGGGCACCATGGTCGGCTGGAAGCGTGTGGTACTGACCATTGGCGAGAAGATCGGCAAGCAAGGCATGACCTACGCCCAGGGCATGTCGGCGCAGATCACCACGGCGTGCATGATCGGCATGGCGAACATCTTCAGCCTGCCGGTTTCCACGACCCACGTGCTGTCCTCAGGCGTGGCCGGCACCATGGTCGCCAACAAGAGCGGCCTGCAAGGCGGCACCGTACGCAACATCCTGCTGGCCTGGGTCCTGACCCTGCCAGCGACCGTGGCACTGTCGGCCGGGCTGTTCTGGCTGGCGTCCATCGCTCTGGGCAGCTGATTCCAGCGGCTGACAAAAAAGGTGCGATCCTGGCGGGTCGCACCTTTTTTTTGCCCAAAACATAACCCCTTTGGGAGCGAGCCTGCTCGCGATGGTGGTGGATCAGCCAATAGAAAGGTGACCGCTAAATTGCAATCGCGAGCAGGCTCGCTCCCACAGGGGGTCTCATCCACAATTTATCTTGTGTAAATCGGAAATAAAAAAAAGGGCGACCGAAGTCGCCCAAAATGCCTTGCGTGCTCGTTGTAGCCGGAAAGACCTACGGTTTTCTGCGTTTGTGTGCGTCTTTCCAGATGAATAATCCAAAGCCTGCGAAAAACACGAACATGAGGCCGACCGTCAACACCCCGGCAAACACCACATTATCGAAAAACATGACTGGCCTCCTGGTCTTGCCCCTGTTGCGATGGGTTCAAGTTAACCAATCAGGACCGGACGGAAATTGACCGGGGTCAATAACGCCCGCGACGGGGCGTAAAGGTGGGGAAATAACTGACTTGCATCAATGAATCGAGGGGGGCTCAACGCTTTTTTGGTTTGTTCTTGGGTTTTTTCTTCGGCTTGCCCAAAGGCATGGCCTGCTCGAAAGCCTGGCGGACTTCGTTAAGGCGCTTTTCGTTGAGGTCATGAACGCGCTTGGCGCGCTCAGCGCTGAGGTCGATCAATTTGTCGTCTTGGCTCATGGTGTGTCGGCATCGTGCGGTGAATTGCGGATGCGCCCATGATGCGGGCTGCGCGCGGCGTTGAACAGTCCACGTATGTCGGCGAACGCCTGGATCAGATCTGGATGTCGACCCACAGGCCCTGGCGCGACTCTTCTTCCATCAGCGGCACCACCGGCACGGTGTTGTCGGCGTTGAGTTCGGTGCCCGGCACGGCCAGATGTTCCTCGGGGTCTTCATCGGCTTCGCGGCGGCGCTTGTCGCGATCCTGCCGGCGTTGCTGCTCCTCGCGCAGCAACAGCGCAGCCTCTTCCGGGTCACGCTTTTGCAGGTCGATGGTGCTTTCACTGGAGCTTTCCTGCACCGGGACCACGGGCGGAATGTCCGGGCGCTGGCGGACCGGATCCTGTTGGGCGGTGATCGGTACGGCGCTCAAAGGGAGCGTGGGTATCAACATAGGAATCTCCTCTCTTCAGGTTGTCGGCTGTGAACGTGGCAGCTTGAACCGCCGGTCTGAAACTTGTGACCCAGTTGGCATTGCCGCGACACTGAGCGTCAGGCTCCGTTTGATCATCGAGCTTAAGTAAGTTCCGTGCGATCGAAAGATGAACAGCCTCCACGGCAACGCGTTACGTGCGTAAATCCTTTGGTCTGGAGGATCATTCCGTTAAGATAACCGGCTTTTTCAAGGCGGGAGTCAGGCAGCATGGCGCAGCAGTATCAACCGGGGCAACGCTGGATCAGTGACAGCGAAGCCGAGCTGGGTTTAGGCACCGTTCTGGCACAGGACGGCCGCTTGTTGACCGTGCTCTACCCGGCCACTGGCGACACTCGCCAGTACGCGCTACGGAATGCGCCCCTCACCCGTGTACGGTTTTCGCCAGGCGATGTGATCACTCACTTCGAAGGCTGGAAAATGACCGTACGCGAAGTCGATGACGTCGACGGTCTGCTGGTCTACCACGGCCTCAACGGGCAGAACGAAGTCGTCACCCTGCCGGAAACCCAACTGTCGAACTTCATCCAGTTCCGCCTGGCGAGCGACCGTCTGTTTGCCGGCCAGATCGACCCGCTGGCGTGGTTTTCCCTGCGTTATCACACCCTGGAACACACCAGCCGCCAGTTGCAGTCTCCGCTCTGGGGCCTTGGCGGCGTGCGCGCCCAGCCGATCGCCCACCAGTTGCACATTGCCCGTGAAGTGGCCGACCGCATTGCACCGCGGGTCCTGCTGGCAGACGAAGTGGGCCTGGGCAAGACCATCGAAGCCGGCCTAGTCATCCACCGCCAACTGCTGTCCGGTCGCGCCAATCGAGTGCTGATCCTGGTGCCGGAAAACCTTCAGCACCAGTGGCTGGTGGAAATGCGCCGGCGTTTCAACCTACAAGTCGCGCTGTTCGACGAAGAACGTTTCATCGAAAGCGATGCCAGCAACCCGTTCGAGGACACCCAACTGGCGCTGGTGGCGCTGGAGTGGCTGGTGGATGACGAAAAGGCCCAGGATGCGCTGTTCGCTGCCGGCTGGGACCTGATGGTGGTCGACGAAGCCCACCACCTGGTGTGGCACGAAGATCAGGTCAGCCCGCAATACGCATTGGTAGAACAACTGGCCGAAACCATCCCGGGCGTACTGCTGCTGACCGCGACCCCGGAACAACTGGGCCAGGACAGCCACTTCGCCCGTCTGCGCCTGTTGGACCCGAATCGCTTCCATGACCTCAAGGCGTTCCGCGCCGAGAGCGAAAACTATCGCCCGGTGGCCGAAGCGGTACAGGAACTGCTGGACAAGGGTCGTCTGTCGCCTGAAGCCCACAAGACCATCCAGGGTTTCCTCGGGAATGAAGGCGAGGCGCTGCTGACCGCCGTCAACGATGGCGATGTCGAAGCCAGTGCCCGCCTGGTGCGCGAACTGCTGGACCGTCATGGCACCGGCCGCGTGCTGTTCCGCAACACCCGCGCCGCCGTTCAAGGCTTCCCGGAACGCAAGCTGCACGCTTATCCATTGCCGTGCCCGGACGAATACCTTGAGCTGCCGTTGGGCGATCACCCCGAGCTGTACCCGGAAGTCAGCTTCCAGGCCCAGCCGGACGTCAATGAAGAAGAGCGCTGGTGGCGCTTCGACCCGCGGGTCGAGTGGCTGATCGACACCCTGAAAATGCTCAAACGCACCAAAGTGCTGGTGATCTGCGCCCATGCCGAAACCGCCATGGACCTGGAAGACGCTCTGCGCGTGCGGTCCGGCATCCCGGCCACGGTGTTCCACGAGGGCATGAACATCCTTGAGCGTGACCGCGCGGCCGCCTACTTTGCCGACGAAGAATTTGGCGCCCAGGTGCTGATCTGCTCGGAAATCGGCAGCGAGGGTCGCAACTTCCAGTTCGCCCATCATCTGGTGCTGTTCGATCTGCCGGCGCACCCGGACCTGCTGGAGCAGCGCATCGGTCGTCTGGACCGGATCGGCCAGAAGCACACGATCGAGCTGCACGCGCCGTACCTGGAAAACAGCCCGCAGGCGCGGTTGTTCCAGTGGTATCACGAAGCCCTGAATGCGTTCCTCAACACCTGCCCGACCGGCAACGCCCTGCAACATCAGTTCGGCCCGCGCCTGCTGCCGTTGCTGGAAGAAGCCGACGATGGCCAGTGGCAAGCTTTGATCGACGAGGCCCGTGCCGAGCGCGAACGCCTGGAAGCCGAGCTGCACACCGGTCGCGACCGTTTGCTGGAGCTCAATTCCGGCGGTGCGGGGGAAGGCGATGCGCTGGTGGAAGCCATTCTGGAGCAGGATGACCAGTTCGCCCTGCCGATCTACATGGAAACCCTGTTCGATGCGTTCGGTATCGACAGTGAAGACCATTCGGATAACGCGCTGATCCTCAAGCCGAGCGAGAAAATGCTCGACGCCAGTTTCCCGCTGGGCGACGACGAAGGCGTGACCATTACTTACGATCGCAACCAGGCGCTGTCCCGCGAGGACATGCAGTTCATCACCTGGGAACACCCGATGGTGCAAGGCGGCATGGACCTGGTGCTGTCCGGCTCCATGGGCAACACCGCCGTGGCGCTGATCAAGAACAAGGCGCTCAAGCCCGGCACCGTGTTGCTGGAACTGCTCTACGTCAGTGAAGTGGTTGCCCCGCGCTCGCTGCAATTGGGCCGCTACCTGCCGCCCGCCGCCCTGCGCTGCCTGCTGGACGCCAATGGCAACGACCTGGCGGCCCGGGTGTCGTTCGAGACCCTGAACGACCAGTTGGAAAGCGTGCCCCGCGCCAGCGCCAACAAGTTCATCCAGGCCCAGCGCGACCAGCTGACGCCGCGGATCAACGCCGGTGAAGAGAAAATCGCCCCGCGCCATGCCGAGCGCGTGGCCGAGGCCCAACGTCGCCTGGCGGCCGATACCGACGAGGAACTGGCACGTCTGACCGCCCTGCAAGCGGTCAACCCTACCGTGCGTGACAGTGAGCTGGTGGCGTTGCGTAAACAACGCGAGCAAGGCCTGGCGATGCTTGAGAAGGCGGCGTTGCGGTTGGAAGCGATCAGGGTGTTGGTAGCGGGTTGATTGCCCGACACTAAACATGAAGCCCGCAGCGATGCGGGCTTTTTTATGGAGCCATGCCAAGCACATAACCCGTGGCGAGGGGATTTATCCCCGCTGGGCTGCGCAGCAGCCCCCCCATGATCACCAATCGCTGCGATGGGTCAGTTGAATAGCAAGGGGTTGCTGCGCAACCCAGCGGGGATAAATCCCCTCGCCACAAAGACTCCATTCAACCGACAGACCTCATCGGCCTCAAGGGCTGTAATACCCCACCGCCACCAGGAAATGCCCGACCTTCTTCAGGTAGGCGTGCTTGTCCTCGACCTTGCCGGTCACCGGGTTCTTCCACCGGTACTCGTATTCCCCCGAATCCTGTTTGCCAATCAGCGCCAGGATCGGTTCGCCCACCGGCTTGCCGTCCGGATCCTTGATCTTGGCGAAGTCGGTGTTGATCAACCGCAGATTGGTGCCATGGGCGACATAGCGCCGAGTATCCAGGTCAACGACAAACACATACAGGTCGTCCTGCAAGTAACCGCCCTTGAGGGAGTTGATCGCCGTCAACGTGGCTTTCTCGTTCTTCTGCAGGTCGCTTGAAGCCTTGTCCATCAACGCCCTGGCCTGTTCGGCGGAAGCGCGCGGCAGGTAGTAGCCGACCGCCAGGATCCGCTCGCCGACCCGCTGGAAGTACACATGCTTGCGCTCGACCCGGCCATCCGCCCAGTTCTGCCAACGATACTCGGCTTGCTGGATGCCGCTGGCCTCGGGAGTCTTCAAGGCGTCCTTGAAGGCCTTGCGCAGATCCGGCCCCAGCACTTCGGAAACATCGCGGCCGATCAGCGCCGAGGACGGCCCGCCACTGGCGAGCATCACGCCTTTGGTGTCGACGACGAACACGTAGCGATCCTTGTCGACAAATTCGCCCTGACGACTGAACACAGCCAAAGCCTTGTCGCCGTTGTCGTGGTAATAAGCCAGGGCCTTTTCCAGCAACGCCCGGGCCGCCTCGCCATCGTCCTCTGTCGCAGCGTGAACCTGCGTCAGCCCCAGTACCAGCATTGCGGCCAGCCAGGCCGTCCTGCACAGAAACCCCATATGCGTGCCCCTCGTTCTTGTTGGTGTTTCAAGAGCGTAGACGGGGTGGAGGCGATGGAGAAGTATTCAGGGGATTGTGGGTTGTCTGGCTGGACGCCATCGCGAGCAGGCTCGCTCCCTCATTGTCCGGCGATCACTCAGGATTTGAGATCACTGAAAGTCCAGTGTGGGAGCAAGCCTGCTCGCGATGGCGTCCTGTCAGTCACTCCCCACATGACTGTCAGACCACGATCGCGAGCAAGCTCGCTCCCACAGGGGTGTGCAGAGTTGTTATTGAGCCCGAGCGCTGAGCTGCTGTTGCAGATGCTGGATTTGCGCCTGCAAGGTGTTGATGTTGCGGGTGACCTGGCCGCGGAAGGCGTCGAACTCGGCGGTATTGCCGTTATCCTGCTGGCTCTTGAGCACGATCATGTCCTGCTCCAGGCGTTCGATGGCCGAGTTGGAGGTGGCTCTTTTCAGGGCGGTGATGTCGGCGCCGATGCTCTTGAGCTGGGCATCCAGCGCCCCACCTTCGCCCTGGTTCTTCAGGGCGGTCACTTCCGCCGACAGCGTCTTGACCTGGGCCTGGAGTTCCTTGTTGGCCGCTTGCAACTGGGTGTTGGTGTTCTGCTGTTCGGAGGCCTGAGCAATGAGCTGGGCCAGTTCCTTGTCCAGGTCGGCGGACGGGCCGAACGTGGCTTGCTGCAGTTTGTATTGCTCCTGCAGCTTGCTGTCGAATTGCCGGGCCTGCTCCTGCAGCTTGGTGTCCAGCTGTTTGACCTGCAATTTCAAGGCTTCACTGTCGCTCATGACATTGGACTGGCCGGCCACTACCTTGCCGGAAATATCCTGCAGACGCCCCGCCGCGTCTTCGCTGATCCGGGCAAAGCTTTCCTGGGTCGCCACCAGTTGCTGTTCCATCAGGGAAATCTGCTGGAAGCTCCACCAGGCCAAAAAGGCGAACGCACACAGCAAGGCACCGACCAACGCCCACAGCGGCCCGGTGCTGGGGCCCTTGACCTTGGCCGCCGCAACGGGCGCCGGGCGCGCCTGTACGTGGGGCGCACGGTTGGGCAGGAAGTCATCGTCATCGGGGACGTCGGCCCGCATCCGCAGGCTCGGTACATCGTCGAAGTCATCGTGTTCATCGTTACGCGTGGGCATGGGTTCAACCTTTGGAAAACCGGTGTTGGCTGGGTGCGGCGAGTATAACCCCCTCGCCCGCCGCACCGATTGACCGCGAACCCTGGGGTCGGTTCATGACGGGCCGATCAGCGGGCGTCCTGGGCTTTCCACCAGGCGCAGAATTCATCGAGGGCGGTCCACAGACTGACCTGTGGATCGTAGTCCAGATGATGCCGGGCGCGGCTGATGTCCAGGGTGAAATTTTTGTTCATGACCTGCATGCCCAGGCGCGACAGCGTCGGTTCGGGGCGACCGGGCCACAGTTTGCAGAACCCTTCGTTCAGGGCGGCGACGCTGTAGGCCAAGCCGTAGGACCGATAACGCCTGACCTGCGGGACATCCATCTGGCGCATCACATAATTGACCACGTCCCACAGCGGAACCGGCGCACCATTGCTGATGTTGTAAGCCTTGCCCAACGCAGAATCGGTGGCCAGCAGGCTGCTGAGCAGCGCTTCGTTGAGATTCTGCACGCTGGTGAAATCGACCTTGTTCAAGCCGTTGCCGACAATCGACAAACGCCCCTTGCGCTGCATTTTCAGCAACCGCGGAAAGATACTCATGTCACCGGCGCCGGTCACGAAACGCGGGCGCAGGGCCAGTACTTCAAGGCCAAACTCCTGGGCGCCGAAGACTTTCTGTTCGGCCAGGTACTTGGTGGCGGCGTAAGGGTGCTTGAAGCGCTTGGGCACCTGCTCTTCCTTCAGCCCGAGATGGTCACGGCCGTCGAAGTAGATCGACGGTGACGACAGATGCACCAGCCGCCGGACTTTCTGCTTCAGGCAAGCCTCGACCACGTTTTCCGTGACCTGGACATTGCCCTGGTGAAAATCCTGGTAACGGCCCCAGAGTCCGACGGACCCGGCGCAATGCACCACCGCCTCGACATCCAGGCACAGATCGCGGGCCAACATTGCATCATTCAGGTCCCCCTGGACAAATTGCGCACCGCGTCGCACCAGGTGCTCCACGCTCTCGGCCCGGCGCCCGGTGACCCGCACATCCAGGCCCTGCTCCAGGGCGAAACGCGCGAAGCGCCCGCCAATGAAGCCGCTCGCGCCGGTGACCAGAATTTTCATGCATGCTCCTGAGCTACAAACTGCCAATGGATTCGTGTGCCGCTTTTGACTTGCAGCTTGACGTCTACTGCGACGTCCAGGGCACCAACCACTGCCCGGACGAACGGGTCAACTGCTCGGTCAACAAACCCAGCAGTTGCCCGCCATTGCGCCAATGATGCCAGTACAGCGGCACATCGATCGGTTTATCTGCCAGCAACTCCACCAACTCGCCCCGTTCCAGTTGTTCGCGCATCTGCAGCTCCGGCACCAGCCCCCAGCCAAGCCCGGCCTCGGTGAGACGGATGAAGCCTTCGGACGAGGGGCATAAATGGTGCTCGAAACCACCCTCGACACCCAAGGAAGCGAGGTAACGGTGTTGCAGGAAATCATCCGGCCCGAACACCAGTGCCGGCGTACGGGCCAGCTGATCGGCACGCACCCCGTTGGGGAAATGCCGGGCGATGAACGCCGGGCTGGCCAGCGCCCGGTAACGCATGGCGCCCAACAACACGCTGCGGGCGCCGGCCACCGGACGTTCGCTGGCACAGACACAAGCCGCCACCTCGCCGGCGCGCATGCGCTTGAGACCTACGGTCTGGTCCTCTACCACCAGGTCGAGCAGCAGATGATGTTCGGCGCAGAAGTCCCCTACCGCAGCGGCCCACCAAGTCGCCAGGCTGTCGGCATTCAACGCGATGCGCAGGCGCTCGGGCAGGCCCTCTTCATCAAGCGCCGGCACCAGGCTTTGCAAGTCGCGCTCCAGCAAGCGGACCTGCTGCACGTGGTTGAGCAGTCGGCGGCCGATCTCCGTCGGACCTGGTGGCGTGGCGCGGATCAGCACAGGCTGGCCGATCCGCGCTTCCAGCAGTTTGATTCGTTGAGAAATGGCCGATTGCGACAACCCCAGGACCTGGGCGGCGCGCTCGAATCCGGCCTGCTCGACCACCGCAGCCAGGGCAGACAGCAATTTGTAATCGAACATCAGTTTTCCTAATGAGCAATCAGCAGTATTTGTTTTTCTTATACAGCTTCGCACTGGAGAATGGCCAGCATTCAGACACTGATCGGGAAACGACTTATGTGGCAAAGCTATGTGAACGGGCTGTTGGTAGCCCTCGGGCTGATCATGGCCATCGGCGCCCAGAACGCTTTCGTACTGGCCCAGAGTCTGCGCCGTGAACATCATTTACCGGTGGCGGCGCTGTGCGTGACAGCCGACGCCTTGCTGGTGGCCGCCGGGGTTTTCGGCCTGGCGACATTGCTGGCGCAGAGCCCGTTGCTGCTGTCGATTGCCCGCTGGGGCGGCGCGGCGTTCCTGCTCTGGTATGGCAGCCTGGCGTTGCGCCGGGCCTTTTCCAGGCAGAGCCTGCAACAGGGTGAAAACCAGGCCGTTCGCTCGCTACGGGCGGTGCTGCTCAGTGCATTGGCGGTGACGCTGCTCAACCCCCATGTCTACCTCGACACGGTGCTGCTGATCGGCTCCCTCGGTGCCCAGCAGAGTGTGCCCGGCGCTTATGTAGTGGGCGCAGCCAGTGCCTCGCTGCTGTGGTTCTTCACCCTGGCCTTCGGCGCCGCGTGGCTGGCGCCCTGGCTCGCCCGCCCGAGCACCTGGCGGATTCTCGACCTGTTGGTGGCAACGATGATGTTTGCCGTGGCGCTGCAATTGATTGTCAGCGGCTGATTATTGCGAACCGCTCTGGAACCTCTATTCCACACAGTTGTTGCGTGGTTATGCCGCACCCCCGGTGCTATGATCCGAGTCTTGCGCCGCAAGGAGTACAAACTCCCGGCGCTAGTCTGGCCGCCCGTGATCGGCCTTGCGCTCACCGCAACTGACCTGATTAGGAGAATCACCATGGCTTTCGAATTGCCGCCGCTGCCGTACCCACACGATGCCCTGCAGCCGCACATCTCCAAAGAGACTCTGGAATACCACCACGACAAGCACCACAACACCTATGTCGTGAACCTGAACAACCTGGTGCCTGGCACCGAGTTCGAAGGCAAGACCCTGGAAGAAATCGTCAAGACTTCCTCGGGCGGTATCTTCAACAACGCCGCTCAGGTCTGGAACCACACTTTCTACTGGAACTGCCTGGCGCCAAACGCCGGCGGTCAACCAACCGGCGCACTGGCCGAAGCCATCAACAAGGCCTTCGGTTCGTTCGACAAGTTCAAGGAAGAGTTCAGCAAAACTTCCATCGGCACCTTCGGTTCCGGCTGGGGCTGGCTGGTGAAAAAAGCTGACGGTTCCCTGGCCCTGGCCAGCACCATCGGCGCCGGCAACCCGCTGACCAGCGGCGATACCCCGCTGCTGACCTGCGACGTGTGGGAACACGCCTACTACATCGACTACCGCAACCTTCGTCCGAAATACGTCGAAGCGTTCTGGAACCTGGTCAACTGGAAATTCGTGGCAGAGCAGTTCGAAGGCAAGCCTTTCACCGCGTAAGCCCCGTTGCCAGATAAAGAACCCGGCGCCTTGCCGGGTTTTTTTTGCGCGCAATAAACGACCGGTCATCGATTGGATGACGCATTACCGCACGTCTTGGATCCAACAAAAAAAACCCAAGGCCCTCAAGTTGCAGTGCCTTGCAACCGACACAATGGTCGTAGAGCAATCACTCTGAAAAAACCGTATATCGGCCATGATCCAGGCGAAATCCCTTGTGTTTGATTGTCCCTTTGACTGACATCACAGGATTGCCAATACTCATGGCAACTTGACGCTACCCGCACGGAACAAGGAACCACTCTTTGAAGCTGGAACTCAAGAACAGCTTGTCTGTGAAGTTGCTCCGGGTCGTGCTCCTCTCGGCATTGGTCGTTGGCGTGCTGTTGAGCTGCGCCCAGATCGTGTTCGATGCCTACAAGACCAACCAGGCCGTCGCCAACGACGCCCAACGCATCCTCGACATGTTCCGTGATCCGTCGACCCAGGCTGTCTACAGCCTGGACCGGGAAATGGGCATGCAAGTGATCGAGGGCCTGTTCCAGGACCGCGCCGTGCGCATGGCATCTATCGGCCACCCTCGCGAAACCATGCTCGCCGAAAAGACCCGGCCGCTGCAGCAATCCGAAAGCCGCTGGCTGACCGACCTGATCCTGGGCAAGGAGCGCACCTTTACCACCCAACTGGTGGGGCGCGGGCCCTACAGTGAATACTACGGCGACCTGAGCATCACCCTCGACACCGCTATCTACGGCGAGGGTTTCATCGTCAGCTCGGTGATCATTTTCATTTCCGGCATGCTGCGTGCCCTGGCCATGGGCCTGGTGCTGTATCTGGTCTACCACTGGCTGCTGACCAAGCCGCTGTCGCGGATCATCGAACACCTGACCGAGATCAACCCCGACCGCCCCAGCGCCCACAAGATTCCGCAGCTGCCGGGACACGAGCAAAACGAGCTGGGCCTGTGGATCAACACCGCCAACCAACTGCTCGAATCCATCGAACGCAATACGCACCTGCGCCACGAAGCGGAAAACAGTCTGTTGCGCATGGCCCAGTACGACTTTCTCACCGGGCTGCCCAATCGCCAGCAGCTCCAGGAGCAACTGGACAAGATCCTGGTGGACGCCGGACGCCTGCAACGCCGGGTGGCGGTGCTGTGCGTGGGGTTGGATGACTTCAAGGGCATCAACGAACAGTTCAGCTACCAGACCGGCGACCAATTGCTGTTGGCCCTGGCGGATCGGCTGCGGGCCCACAGCGGTCGTCTCGGCGCCCTGGCGCGGCTGGGCGGCGACCAGTTCGCCCTGGTCCAGGCCGACATCGAGCAACCATATGAAGCAGCCGAACTGGCCCAGAGCATCCTCGATGACCTGGAAGCGCCATTCGGCATCGAAGACCAGCAGATCCGCCTGCGGGCCACCATCGGTATCACGCTGTTCCCCGAGGACGGCGACAGCACCGAGAAGCTGTTGCAGAAAGCCGAGCAGACCATGACCCTGGCCAAGAGTCGCTCGCGCAATCGCTACCAGTTCTACATCGCCAGCGTCGACAGCGAAATGCGTCGCCGCCGGGAACTGGAGAAGGACCTGCGCGAAGCCCTGATCCGCGAACAGTTCACCCTGGTGTACCAGCCGCAGATCAGCTACCGCGACCTGCGGGTGGTGGGCACCGAGGCGCTGATCCGCTGGCATCACCCCGAACACGGTTTCGTGCCGCCGGATCTGTTCATTCCCCTGGCTGAGCAGAACGGCACCATTATCGCCATCGGCGAATGGGTGCTGGACCAGGCGTGCAGGCAATTGCGCGAGTGGCATGACCAGGGCTTCGTCGACCTGCGCATGGCGGTCAACCTGTCGACCGTGCAACTGCACCACGCCGAGCTGCCGCGGGTGGTGAACAATTTCCTGCAAATGTACCGCCTGCCACCGCGCAGCCTGGAGTTGGAAGTCACCGAGACCGGCCTGATGGAAGACATCACCACGGCGGCCCAGCACCTGCTGAGCCTGCGCCGTTCCGGCGCACTGATCGCCATCGATGACTTCGGGACCGGCTATTCGTCCCTGAGTTATCTCAAGAGCCTGCCGCTGGACAAGATCAAGATCGACAAGAGCTTCGTCCAGGACCTGCTGGAAGACGAAGACGACGCCACCATTGTCCGGGCCATCATCCAGCTGGGTAAAAGCCTGGGGATGCAGGTCATCGCCGAGGGCGTCGAGACGGTCGAGCAGGAAGCCTACATCATCGCCGAGGGCTGCCACGAAGGTCAGGGTTATTACTACAGCAAACCGCTGCCGGCCCGGGAACTGGGGACCTATCTGAAACAGGCCGAGCGCAGCAAGGCCTTCATTCTCTGATCGCTTGCCCTTGACTTGAAGTCGAGGGCAAGCAACCGCGCCGCCCCCCTCGCCTTTCTCCAGGACCATCGTGGTCAATTATTAAATAAGAAATATTTACAGGGGCAACCCTTTACACATAATGCAAATCTTTCGCATTATGTCGCAGTTTTTGCGCACCCTCGCGCCTGTCCCATCCATTACCCAAGCAGGATGTTCGCCATGATTCGTATGCCTCTGGCTACCGCCAGTCTGCTGGCAATCGCTATTTCCCTCGCCGGTTGCGGCGAAGGCAAGGACAAGGCCGCCGCGCCGCAAGCGCCAACGCCTGCCGCCAGCACTGCGACACCGGTCGCCCCTGCTGCTGCCGGGAAAGTCGACGAAGCCGCCGCCAAGGCTGTTGTCGCGCACTATGCCGACATGGTCTTCGCCGTCTACAGCGATGCCGAATCCACCGCGAAAACCCTGCAAACCGCCGTCGACGCGTTCCTCGCCAAGCCGAACGCCGAAACCCTGAAAGCCGCCCGCGCGGCCTGGGTCGCCGCCCGCGTACCTTACCTGCAGAGCGAAGTGTTCCGCTTCGGCAACACCATCATTGACGACTGGGAAGGCCAGGTGAACGCCTGGCCCCTGGACGAAGGCCTGATCGACTACGTCGACAAGTCCTATGAGCATGCCCTGGGCAACCCCGGCGCCACCGCCAATATCATCGCCAACACTGAAGTCCAGGTCGGCGAAGACAAGGTCGACGTGAAAGACATCACCCCGGAAAAACTCGCCAGCCTGAATGAGCTGGGCGGTTCCGAGGCCAACGTTGCCACCGGCTACCACGCCATCGAATTCCTGCTGTGGGGCCAGGACCTCAACGGCACCGGTCCAGGCGCGGGCAACCGTCCGGCTTCCGACTACCTGCAAGGCGCTGGCGCCACTGGCGGCCATAACGACCGTCGTCGTGCCTACCTCAAGTCGGTGACCCAACTGCTGGTCAGCGACCTGGAAGAAATGGTCGGCAACTGGAAGCCGAACGTGGCCGACAACTACCGCGCCACCCTGGAAGCCGAACCTGCCGAAAGCGGCCTGCGCAAGATGCTGTTCGGTATGGGCAGCCTGTCCCTGGGCGAACTGGCGGGCGAGCGCATGAAAGTGTCCCTGGAAGCCAACTCGCCAGAAGACGAGCAGGACTGCTTCAGCGACAACACCCACAACTCGCACTTCTACGACGCCAAAGGCGTGCGTAACGTGTACCTGGGCGAATACACCCGTGTCGACGGCACCAAGATGACCGGCGCCAGCCTGTCGTCCCTGGTCGCCAAGGCCGACCCGGCGGCGGACACCGCCCTCAAGGCGGACCTGGCCGACACCGAAGCCAAGATCCAGGTCATGGTCGATCACGCCAACAAGGGCGAGCACTACGACCAATTGATCGCCGCCGGCAACACCGCCGGTAACCAGATCGTGCGCGACGCCATCGCCGCACTGGTCAAGCAGACCGGTTCGATCGAACAGGCAGCTGGCAAACTGGGCATCAGCGACCTGAACCCGGACAACGCTGATCACGAGTTCTGATCAACGCCGGCGGAATGAAAAAGGCGACCTTCGGGTCGCCTTTTTTCTGCCTGGAAAAACGCAACAACTATTGTGGGAGCGAGCCTGCTCGCGATGGCGACAGCACATTCAACATCTCTGCAAGCTGATCCACCGCCATCGCGAGCAGGCTCGCTCCCACAGGGGATCTGTGCCGAACATCAGACCCGGGAACACCTGGGACAACTGTGGGAGCGAGCTTGCTCGCGATGGCGGCGGCACATCCAACATCCCTGCAAGCTGATCCACCGCTATCGCGAGCAGGCTCGCTTCCACAGGGGATCTGTGCCGAACATCAGACCCGGGAACACCTGGGACAACTGTGGGAGCGAGCTTGCTCGCGATGGCGGCGGCACATCCAACATCCCTGCAAGCTGATCCACCGCCATCGCGAGCAGGCTCGCTCCCACAGGTGGTGCCTAGCCATAGGTTTTTCATCACTGCAATCCGGCCAGCCGTCCTTCGATAAATCGCCGCTCCGGCCATTGCTGCGTCAACTCAAGGGCTCGCTGATAAGCCGCCCTCGCCTCGTCGTTTCGCCCCAGTTGTCGGCAGAATTCTGCCCGCGCCGAGTGGGCGAGGTGATAGTCCAGCAGCTCACCGCGCCCCAGGATCGCGTCGATCAGACGCAACCCGGCCAACGGCCCATCGCGCTTGGCCAGGGCGGCGGCGCGGTTGAGTTCGATCACTGGCGACGGCACGGCGCGTAGCAGTACGTCATACAGCCCGACAATCTGCGCCCAGTCGGTGTCTTGGGCCGTCGGCGCTTCGGCATGCACCGCCGCAATCGCCGCTTGCAGGCAATACGGCCCGAACCGCCGGGTACTCAGCGCTTCGCCCACCAGGGCACAGCCCTCGGCGATCATCTCGGCGTTCCACAAGGACCGGTCCTGCTCATCCAGCAGAATCAACTCACCATTGGAAGACGCTCGCGCCGGCCGCCGGGATTCGTGCAGCAGCATCAACGCCAGCAACCCCATCACCTCGGCTTCGGGCAGCAACTCCATGAGCAGGCGCCCCAGGCGAATCGCTTCGCGGATCAGGTCTTCGCGGGTCAGCTCCGCGCCCATCGACGCCGAGTAACCTTCGTTGAACACCAGGTAGATCACCCGCAGGACACTGTCCAGCCGCTCGGGCAGTTCCGCCCGGGAGGGCACCTGATAGGGGATTTTCGCATCGCGGATCTTCGCCTTGGCCCGCACGATACGCTGGGCAATGGCCGTCGGCGCGGCGAGGAATGCCCGGGCGATTTCCTCGGTGGTCAGGTCGCAGACTTCCCGCAACGTCAGCGGCACCTGGGCATCCGCCGCCAGGGCCGGGTGACAGCAGGTAAAGATCAGCCGCAGACGATCATCTTCCACGTCTTCCTCACTCCAATCGGCCTGCTCCAGTTCTTCGAGCTGGGCGATCAACATCGGCTGGGACGCGGCAAAACGCGCGCGCCGGCGCAACACATCAATAGCCTTGAAACGGCCGGCCGACACCAGCCACGCCCGCGGATTGTCCGGCACACCGTCACGCTGCCAGCGTTCGACCGCAATGAAGAAAGCCTCGTGCAAGGCCTCTTCGGCGAGGTCGAAATCCCCGAGCAGGCGGATCAGCGTCGCCAGGATCCGCCGCGAATCCTGCCGATAAACCTGCTCGACCCGTGCCTTGACCGCTTCGACCGCCATCAGTCCGGCATGCCTTGGGTGACCAGGGTTTCCAACCGGTCCAGGCTCTGGCCCCAGCCGTCGTGGAAGCCCATGGCTTCATGAGCCTGGCGATCCTCTTCACTCCAGTGCAGCGCCCGGGCGGTGTAGCGAGTCTTGCCCTCCAGCTCTTCAAGCAGCACTTCAGCGGTCATGAACGCTTTACCCGACGGTATCCAGCCGGGCAGGAACGCATCGGTGAATACCAGGCGCTGCGGGGCGAAGATTTCCAGGAACACGCCCATGGTCGGGTATTCACTGCCATCGGGGGCGCGCATCAGGGTACGAAACCGGCCACCGACCCACAGGTCCATTTCGCACTCCGGTGTGGTCATTCCATGGGGGCCCCACCATTGGACGAGCAAGGCCGGCTCGGTCCAGGCACGGAAGATCTTCTGGCGCGGAGCATCGATGATGCGGCTGATGGACAGCGCGTGGGCAGCAGGCGTGGGGCTCATGGGCGAAATCCTGTTTGTGATTGTTGTTCAGGGGTTCAGTTGGCGGACCGGTCGCACTTCGACGCAGCCGACCCGGGCCGCCGGGATGTTACCGGCGACCTGGATGGCTTCGTTCAGGTCCTTGGCGTCGATCAGGTAGAAGCCGGCCAATTGCTCTTTGGTCTCGGCGAACGGCCCGTCGGTGATCGACAGCTTGCCGGCGCGCATGCGCACCGTGGTGGCCGTCTGCACCGACTCCAGGGCCTCGGCGGCGAGCATTCGCCCGCTGTCCTGGATCGACTCGGCGTAGGCCATGCATTCGGCGTCCTCCGGGCTGTCAGGCGAGTTGTGCAGCGTTTGTTCGTTGCTATACACCAGGCATAAGTACTTCATGGAAAGCTCCGGGATCGAACTGATCAACTATGACGGTAGAACCGCGCGCTGGAGAAAAAACCGACGATCAGGGCTGCAGATCGAAGATCGCGGTACCGGCCATCGGGTCGAATGGAGCGGACCAGTGCTCGTGGACAATCTTCCACTGGCCCGCTACTCGCTGGTAGCAGGCCGTGACACGCATCCAGCAGGCCTGCTCTTCGCCCTTGTCGTTGGTGCCACCGCAATAGGCCAGCCAATGGGCGAAGGCAATGTTGTCGGCGGGAGTGATCGTGACCTGGTGGAAGTCGAACTTGTGCGGGCCGGGGCACATTTCCATGCAGGCCTGCCAATGGGCCCGGTAGGCGACCTTGCCCTTGAATTGCAGCGCCTGGATGGCATCGAACGAGACGATGCCGTCGTCGTAGAGCGCCATGACCTTTTCGATGTCCTTGCCCATCACGGCCTGGCGATAAGTGTCGATCAGCGCCTGGATTTCGCGTTCGGTGGCTTGGGTATTCATGGTGATTCTCCGCAGGTTTTTGTTGAAGACACCCTTTGTCGTTTGGAGAAACAGCGAATCGACAGCCCAGACAAAAATAATCCAGAGAAAATAATTCGCTAGAATCAGCTCCATTCTGCAAGCAGACAACGGACGTTTTTGTGACCGCTCGACTCGTACCCTACCAAGACCTGACGCCGCTCCAGCGCGAACAGGTCCAAGCCATCGAAATCCATCCGCAACAGGTGAAGTTCTCCGGGGATATCCACGGAGCACTGCACACCCTGCTGTCCAAGCCCGGCCCCGGGGTAAAGGGTTTCGCACTGTTGGCCGACGACGTACCCGTGGCCTTCATGCTGCTCAAGCGCCCTCCGGCACTGCCCGACTGGGCCAACGAACACAGCGCCACCCTGCATGCCTTGCAAGTCGACCATAGGGTACAAGGCAAGGGCTATGGCAGGGCTTGCCTGCAAGCGCTGCCCGCCGTGGCGCAAGCGGCATGGCCGGAAATCAAGGGGCTGGAGCTCTCGGTCGACGCCGATAACGCCTCGGCCATCGGCCTGTACACCCGAATGGGCTGGGTCGACAGCGGCGAGGCTTACAAAGGCCGGATCGGTTATGAGCGGCGGATGGGGTTGGTGTTCGGCAGCGATTAAGGATCAGCGCCATATCATGATTGTGGCGAGGGGAATTCATCCCCTCACCACAGGGTGAGAGTACTGCTCCCCAAGATCAACTCGGCTTCAATGGCACCCAGATTTCCAGGCTACCTTCCCCGGTCCTCGGGTTGAAATCCTCGCTGTAGCGCTCGAATTCCGGTTCGTCCGCCGCTTCGTAGCCGGACTGTGGCAGCCATTGCTTCCAGATGTACTGGAACGTCTGCGGGAGTGTCTTCAAGGGCCCCTGGTGCTCGAACACGGCATAGCGAACCGGCTGCAGTTCGATCCACCGGTACTGCTGCGGCAAATCATCGAGCCGGCTGATTTCCACGCCGGCGATGTACTCGAACCCACCCTTCCCGTCCGGGTTGCAACACACGCCATAGGTCACGTCGTTTTTTTGCCCTGGCACGTCACCGAGCCAGGGCAAAAACTTTTCCCAGAGCAAGGGGATGTCCTGGGCGGTTTCCGGGGTAAAACGCGCGCCGAAGCCAGCAATCAGCAGAAAACGCCCCTGCTCGAAGCGGGGCTCGGCTGTGTAATCGCGTTCGTGCTTGTCCATGCGTCGACACTCCGCAAAACGTGAAGTCGGGCTTGGCAGTATAGAAGCCAAACCGTGATTGCCAGGTGCGTTTCGCCGCCTAGAAACCGGGAACGCCGCCTGGAGCGGCTTTTACGACAAACTCGTTGTAGCCAGAAACAATCACGTAAACCGCGAAATAGCAGAAGATCGCCGCTGATGCCCAATAGGAATAGCGCAGCAGCTTGTCCCCCAATAATTTGCCACCCTGGGTCGCCGCCAGGCACAGCGCCACGCACCACAGCAGCCCTGCGCAAAGGAAGCCGCCGAGGAACAGCGCCGAACTGAGCAGCGTTCCGCCGCCTGAACGAGCGATCAGCGTGCCTCCCACCGCCGCGAACCAGAGAATCGCACTGGGAGATGACATGGCAAGGAAAATCCCTCGAAAAAACTCCTGGCGCGAAGAGCTGCCCTGCACTTCATCCGCCTGCGCCATGACCGCATCGTGATAGAGCGCCGAGTGAACCATCTTCGCGGCGAAATACAGCAGCAGCACCGAACCGCCGATCCACAGCACCCAGCGTACCGCTTCGTATTGCAGCAATACCGTCATACCGGCCAGGGCCAGAATCGCATAGACCAAGTCCCCTACGCAGGTGCCCAGTCCCAGGGCAAAGCCTTTAAAATAGCCGCGCTGCATGGCCAGGGTGATCATCGCGATGTTGGCCACGCCAATGTCCAGGCACAGCGAAAGGCTCAGCAGGAAGCCGCTGGAAAATTCCATCATTGAAGGTCCGTTCGATCAGGTTTGACGCATGGGTCTGGGCCCGGCAGTCATTGGTGACCGTCGGACGAGCCCGACAGTGTCGTCGAAAATAGTTCCAGGCCGCTACTGGACAACTGCCCGTCAGCGCCATTATCTTGCGCCCAGGCCACCGCAGTGGCCAACGTCGCTCGGACGGTTCCGGGCGCTCACGTATCTCGAGGCAACAATGGCCGAACAAGGTTCGCCGCGCCGCTTTGCGCGCATCGATCGACTCCCCCCTTACGTTTTCAATATCACTGCCGAGCTGAAGATGGCTGCGCGTCGGCGCGGCGAAGACATCATCGACTTGAGCATGGGTAACCCCGACGGCGCCACACCACCGCACATCGTGGAGAAACTGGTCACCGTCGCCCAGCGTGAAGACACCCACGGCTACTCCACGTCCAAAGGCATCCCGCGCCTGCGCCGCGCCATTTCGCGCTGGTATAAGGACCGCTATGAGGTGGACATCGACCCTGAGAGCGAAGCCATCGTCACCATCGGCTCCAAGGAAGGCCTGGCGCACCTGATGCTGGCAACCCTGGACCAGGGCGACACGGTGCTGGTGCCCAACCCCAGCTACCCGATCCACATCTACGGCGCGGTGATCGCCGGCGCCCAGGTGCGTTCGGTGCCGCTGGTGCCGGGCGTGGATTTCTTCGACGAACTGGAGCGGGCCATTCGCGGTTCGATTCCCAAGCCGAAGATGATGATCCTCGGCTTTCCGTCCAACCCCACCGCGCAGTGCGTGGAGTTGGATTTCTTCGAGCGGGTCATTGCACTGGCCAAACAGTACGACGTGCTGGTGATTCACGACCTGGCCTACGCCGACATCGTCTACGACGGCTGGAAAGCCCCGTCGATCATGCAGGTGCCCGGCGCGAAGGACATCGCGGTGGAGTTCTTCACCCTGTCCAAGAGTTACAACATGGCCGGCTGGCGCATCGGTTTCATGGTCGGCAACCCGGAACTGGTCAGCGCCCTGGCGCGGATCAAGAGCTATCACGACTATGGCACCTTCACCCCGTTGCAGGTTGCTGCCATCGCCGCCCTTGAAGGCGATCAGCAATGCGTGCGCGACATCGCCGAGCAATACCGCCAGCGCCGCAATGTGCTGGTCAAGGGCCTGCATGAGCTGGGCTGGATGGTGGAGAACCCCAAGGCTTCGATGTACGTCTGGGCCAAGATTCCCGAGGCCTATGCGCACCTCGGTTCGCTGGAATTCGCCAAGAAGCTGCTGGCCGAAGCCAAGGTCTGCGTCTCGCCGGGGGTAGGATTCGGGGAATATGGGGATGATCATGTGCGCTTTGCGCTGATCGAAAACCAGGACCGGATTCGCCAGGCCGTGCGCGGGATCCGGGCAATGTTCCGGGCGGATGGGTTGGTACAAAAGCCCAACGCCTGACGCAAAACTTGTGGGCAACACCATTCAAAACTGTGGGAGCGAGCCTGCTCGCGATGGCGGTGCTTCAGTCACATATACAGTGACTGACACTCCGCTATCGCGAGCAGGCTCGCTCCCACATTGGTTACTGCGTTTCGGTCAGACCACCAAAGACAGCAGCAAGATAAAGATCAACCCCACCACCGACAGGATGGTTTCCATCGCAGTCCAGGTCTTGAAGGTTTCGGCCACGGTCATGTTGAAGTACTGCTTGACCAGCCAGAAGCCCGCATCGTTGACGTGGGACAGGATCAACGAACCGGCGCCGGTCGCCAGCACCAGCAGCTCACGGTTCACCCCCGGGATCATCCCGACCACCGGCACCACGATCCCGGCACCGGTAATGGTCGCCACCGTCGCCGAACCCGTGGCAATGCGAATCACCGCCGCCACCAGCCAGGCCAGCAGGATCGGTGAAATCTGTGCACTGACCGCCATGTTGCCGATCACCGTCCCCACGCCGCTGGTCACCAGCATCTGCTTGAAGCCACCACCAGCACCGATGATCAGAATGATCGCGGCGGTCGGCGCGAGGCTCGCGTCCAGCCACTTGAGCATCTGGTTGGAGCCGATGCCCTGCTTGTAGCCGAAGGTATACAGCGACAGCAGCAACGCCAGCAGCAGTGCGGAGATCGGGTGACCGATCAGGTCCATGAAGGTGCGGAACAGATTGCCCTCGGGCAGCGCCACGTCGGCGAACGTCTTGAGCAGCATCAGGAACACCGGCGACAACACGGTGATCAGGGTGATGCTGAAGCTCGGCAGATCGTCGGAGTTAGTCTCGCGCGCCAGTTGGTCCACCAGCTCCTGGTTCGGATGGCCGGGGATGTGCTTGGCGATGAACGTACCGAAGATCGGCCCAGCAATAATGGCCGTCGGCAGCGCCACGATCAGGCCATAGAGGATGGTCTTGCCGATGTCGGCACCGAACACGCCAATCGCCAGCAGCGGCCCCGGGTGCGGCGGCACCAGGCCGTGGACGGCGGAGAGACCGGCGAGCAGCGGGATGCCGATCTTGATGATCGAGACGCCGGTGCGGCGCGCGACGATGAACACCAGCGGGATCAGCAACACGAAGCCGATCTCGAAGAACAGCGGAATGCCCACCAGGAACGCGGCGAACATCATCGCCCACTGCACCTTGTCCTTGCCGAAGGCGCGGATCAGGGTCTGGGCGATCTGATCGGCCCCGCCTGACTCGGCCATCATCTTGCCAAGCATCGTGCCCAGCGCGAGGATGATACCGACAAAGCCCAGCACGCCACCGAAGCCGTCCTGGAAGGCCTTGATAATGGTGCCGATCGGCATGCCGGAGGTCAGGCCGAGGAACGCCGCCGCGATGGTCAGCGCGATGAAGGGGTGGATCTTGAACTTGGTGATGAGGACGATAAGTCCGATCACCGTGACCACTGCATCGAGCAGTAGAAAGGTTTCGTGGGACATGCCGAACATGGGGGGTGTCTCCTGATTTGTTGTTGTTATTGAAGCAGTTAGGGGTTCGTCTTCGGGATAGCGCTATCTTTCTGACGCAAAACTGTAAAAATCAGCTGGCAAGCTTCAATCCGTGGTCCAGCCACCAGACGTACGCTTGCTGGGCCAGCTCGTCGACACTGTGGCTGGACGCATCCAGAGCCAGGGTCAGGGGCTCGCCGACAGGGGATTGCAGGGTGGCAAACTGGCTGTCGATCAGGGTCGACGGCATGAAATGGCCAGGACGATGGGATACACGATCGGCGGCCACTTCCGGGGTCAGTTCCAGGAATACGAAGCCCAGGCCCGGCAAGGCGCTGCGCAGGCGTTCGCGATAACTGTGCTTGAGGGCCGAGCAGGTCAGCACTGGGCGCTCTCCCTTGGCGTCGACACGGCGCAACTCATCGCACAGGCTGTCGAGCCAGCCGGCACGGTCATCGTCGTTCAGGGGAATACCGGCGCTCATCTTCTGGATGTTGGCCGCGGGGTGAAAAGTGTCGCCTTCGATGGCGGTGGCGCCGCTCAACTGGCACAGGGCCTGGCTGACGCAGGTTTTGCCGCAACCGGCAACGCCCATGATAACCAGGGCGGTGATGGGATTGTTCATGTAACACCTCAGCGCGCAGACAGCGCTACCTTTGCCAGTTATGACACCATTGCAAAAGCAGAAGTTGCCGACGCCTTCTTGTCATTTTTGTGGTTGCAGCATGTTCGTTCACGACACTCGCGCACGGGGGATCAGGCAAACCCCACTCGCGCATTTGCAGCCGCGTCGAGACAGCGCTACCTTAGTGCCTTGATTTTTGTTTGGCAAGCCGCCCTGATGACTGCCCCTAAAAACGATAAGAATACCCGCACCACCGGTCGCCCCACGCTCAATGAAGTTGCACGCCTGGCCGGGGTCAGCCCCATCACCGCCTCCCGTGCCCTGCGCGGGGTCAGCACCGTTGCCACTGAACTGGTGGAAAAAGTCCGCCAGGCCGCCGTGGAGCTCAACTACGTGGTCAACCCGGCCGCCCGCGCCCTGGCTTCGGCCCAGAGCCATTCAGTGGTCGTGCTGGTGCCGTCGCTGTCCAACCTGTTGTTCATCGACACCCTGGAAGCGATCCACCGGGTGCTGCGACCCAAGGGCTTCGAAGTGGTGATCGGCAACTACCATTATTCCCGGGACGAAGAAGAAGACCTGCTGCGCAACTACATGGCCTACCAGCCACGTGGCCTGCTGCTGACCGGCTTCGACCGCACCGAAAGCGCTCGGCGGATGATCGAGGCCAGTAACATCCCTTGCGTGTACATGATGGAGCTGGACCCCGGCGCGGGACTCAATTGCGTCGGATTTTCCCAGCTCAAGGCCGGTGAGACGGCGGCTGGCCACCTGATCTCCAAGGGCCGAAGGCGCCTGGCCTACATCGGTGCCCAACTGGACCAACGCACCCTCGCCCGTGGCGAAGGCTTCCGCCGGGCCTTGCAGAAAGCCGGTCTCTACGACCCGGACCTGGAACTGCTGACGCCGCGCCCATCATCGGTGGGCCTGGGCGGCGAGTTGTTCCTGCAACTGCTCGACAGCCACCCGGACGTCGATGCGATCTTCTTTGGCAACGACGACCTGGCCCACGGTGCGTTGTTCGAAGCGCTGCGCTGCGGCATCAGGATCCCCGAGCAGATCTCGGTCCTGGGCTTCAACGACCTGCCCGCCTCGGCCCACATGGTGCCGCGCCTGAGCAGCATCAGCACCCCGCGGGAAGCCATCGGCCAGCGCGCCGCCGAACAGATGCTGACATTGCTGGCGGGCAATCGCATCGTACAGCCGGTGGTGGACATGGGTTTTGAACTGAAGGTACGCGAAAGCACCTGAGCGGGCGGTCGATGAATGCCGTCCAACGGCAAGGGTTGGCCGCCCGGTTCGCCGGCCTGATGCCTCAGTCCTTGAAAAACGGGGCTCCCGACGAGCGGCATGGGAATTGCTCCGGCCTATCGCTCAGTCATTACCTACAGGTATCCATCATGTTGGTCAGTGCAAAACAGCAAGCGATAAACTTGCCGCTCAAACGCCCGGGCGAAGACCCTGTCGCCGATGCCGCCAGCGGCCTGCAAAGCGCCGCCCTGCAAGCGTTGCGCGACAACGTCCAGGCCCAGGCCAGCCAAGTCAAGGAATCGGCTACTCGACAGGCCACGCAGCAGGTGAATGCGGCCACCGCCATCAGCGACAACGTCGATGAGGCGTTCGCCAAGACCCGCGTACAGTTGCAGACCGTCGGCGGCTCTGCAACGGCCGAGTTCAAGGACTACATGAGCAAGACGCCGGAAGAACGCCTGCGCGACAGCATTCTCAAGGAGATGGGCATCACCGAGGAAGAGTACGAGGCGATGCCGCCCGAGAAGCAACTGGCGGTTAGCCAGGAGATTGCCCAGCGCATGCAGGACAAGTCGGCAATTGCACAAGTGGAGAAGGATCAGGAACGCCGCACGGATACCAAGGAGCCGTCCGTGGACACCTTCCTGGCGGCTCTCTGAGCCCAACAGCCCTTCCAAGCTGGGGCCGATGACGCCCCAGCAGTTTCACTCCCACCCGTTATAATGCCCGCCCCTCATCACCTCCGGCCTTGCCATGCCTGAAATCCACTACACACGGCTCGATGAATCGCTATGGCCGTTGATGAACAAGTTCTATCGCGCCCACCAATCTTCGATGAAAGCGGTGCGTGACGCGCAACTATGGGTGGCGCGCCGGGACGACATCGTCGCCGCCCTGTGCCTGCGGCCCGTGTCGGGCGGGCATTGGTTGAACGGATTGTTTGTCGACCCGGCCTACCGCATGCAAGGCATTGCGGCACGGTTGATCGCCGAGGCGGTGAACGGCGTCGAGGCGCCGGTGTGGCTGTTCTGTCATCCGGATTTGCGTGGGTTTTATGAGCGAAGCGGGTTCAGTTTCGACCCAGCCCTGCCGTATGCAATGGCTGAGCGATTGAGCCGGTATGCGCGTAGCAAGCCGATGATTGCGATGGGGCGGGTGCGCAAAGCACCTCTTTGAAACTCAACACACACCCCTGTGGGAGCGAGCCTGCTCGCGATAGCGGTGTATCAGCCAACATATTTGTTGAATGTTGGCCAGCTATCGCGAGCAGGCTCGCTCCCACAGGGGAAACAGTGTCGGTTCAAGTCAATCATCCGCCGCGGGATCCAGATCCGGAAACATCACCTCGGTAAACCCGAACTTACTGAAGTCAGTGATGCGCGACGGGTACAGACGCCCGATCAGGTGATCGCATTCATGCTGCACCACCCGCGCATGGAAGCCCGAAGCCACGCGGACGATCGGTTCGCCCTTGGGGTCGAAGCCTTCGTAGCGGATCTGCCGGTAACGCTGCACTGCGCCGCGCAGGCCCGGTACCGACAGGCAACCTTCGAAGCCTTCTTCCATCTCTGGCCCCAGCGGGGTGATCAGCGGGTTGATCAGAATCGTCTGGGGCACCGCTTCGGCGTCGGGGTAACGCTCGCTGTGCTCGAAGCCGAAAATCACCAGTTGCAGGTCGACGCCGATCTGCGGTGCCGCCAGGCCGACGCCGCCGACGCTTTCCATGGTCTGGAACATGTCGTCGATCAATTGCCACAACTCAGGGCTGTCGAACATCTCGGGCGGCACCGGCGGGGCGATGCGCAGCAGGCGTTCGTCGCCCATCTTCAGGATTTCACGGATCATGGTCAGGCTTCGTCAGGGTGACTGTGGTGGATGGAATGATCGCGGCCCAGGCCCGACACATGTTGTTTTTCGTGCTGGCCCGGGTGCTTTTCGCCAGGGTCCTTGCCCTCGGCGGACATGTGCTCGATCACTGCATTCATCTCCGCGCCGAGCAACAGCACTGCCGAAGAAATGTAGAAATACAGCAACAGCACGATGATCGCCCCGATGCTGCCATACATGGCGTTGTAGTTGGCAAAGGTCTTCACATAGAACGCAAAACCCAGGGAGGCGATGATCCAGACCACCACCGCCAGTACCGAACCCGGAGTGATGAAACGAAACTCCTGCTTGACGTCCGGCATCACGTAATAGATCAGCGCCACCGCCACCATCAACAGGATCACGATCACCGGCCAGCGCACGATGGTCCAGAGCGTGACGATGAACTCTTCCAACCCGACCTGGGCCGCGATCCATTCCATCACCTGCGGACCGAGCACCATCAGCGCCGCAGCAATGAGCAACATGCCGGCGATGCCGACCGTGTAGAAAATCGACAGTGGAAAACGCTTCCAGGCCGGACGGCCCTCGACCACGTCATAGGCGGCGTTCATGGCACTCATCATCAACCGGACACCGGCCGAGGCGGTCCACAACGCGATGACGATACCCACCGACAGCAAACCGCCCTTGGACTGCTGGAGCTGGTCGATCACCGGGTTGACCTGCTCCAGGGCCTGGGGCGGCAACACCAGTTCCGATTGCAGGCGCAGCCAGGAGAAGAAGTCTGGCAGATGCAGAAAGCCGATCAGCGCGATCAGGAAGAGAATGAAGGGGAACAACGAGAACAGCATCTGATAGGCCAGTGCCGAGGCATAGGTCGACATCTCATCGTCGAGAAACTCGGTTACGGTGCGCATCATCACACGATGCAGGGGTAAGCCTTTCAAGGCCGGGAACACCATGTGCGTCTCCTTTCGCCGCAAAAAGGGGGCCGATATCTGTACAAAGTAACCTGTTTGGCGAGGTTCGGACAATTGCCGGTGCGCTTTCGCGCCAACATGAAAACGGCCACCCTACGGATGGCCGTTCCGGTCGATTTCAGAAAACCGCTATGCCTTGTCGGCGTCGTTTTTCACCGCGTCTTTGACTTTACCGACGGTCTGCTGAGCCTCACCCTTCTTCTCCTGCACGATGCCTTCGGCGCGCAAGCGGTCGTTGTCGGTCGCCTTGCCGATGCCTTGCTTGACGTTACCGGCGGCTTCGTTGGCCATGCCTTTTACTTTATCGCCCGTGCTGCTCATGATGTCTCTCCTGTGAACGATGCGCGAAAAGTCATTACATAAGATTGACCAAGGGCGTTTGTGGGGAGTTTCATTTTCTTTTCAGCGGCGCATTTGGTCACTGAATGCAGGTTGGGCTTTATGTTTACCGGCCAACCCCTGAGAATGCGCCACGTATTCGGGCCTAGGCCTGAAGCTCCAATCCCGTAGGAACGTTATGAAACTCGATAAAAAACAGGCCATCGCCCGTCGTAACCAGGAACTGGGCGGCGCCGTACTGGGCGTCAACAACTGCCACTTCAGCGAATTGAACCGCAACCGCAACATTTTCTGGTTCGACATCCCCGTGGCGCGCCTGGCCATCGGTCAATACGAATGGATTCACCTGCTGCTGCACACCCCGGCCACCGATGAACTGTTGCACCTGAAGGTGCCGACAGTGTTTCTGCGGGAGAAAATGGAAGGCCTGGAAGTACGCAACCAAGGTAAACGCAAGGCGGCCCTGAGCCTGGAATTGAGCGCCGACAAGGATTCGTATCTGCAGGATATGCGGCCGGGTGGGACTAACCTGGACTTTGCGCAGTTCAGGTTGTAGCCGATCGAAGCGCGGGAGCTTATTGTGGCGAGGGGATTTATCCCCGTTGGGTTGCGAAGCAGCCCCTGCGTTTGCTTGAGATATCGTCGTGGCTGATTGATCGGGGCTGCTGCGCAGCCCAACGGGGATAAATCCCCTCGCCACAGGCTTTGTTGGGCAGGACAGTCTACATAGTAAAAGCCCCGCTTTGGCGGGGCTTTTTGTCTGCAACATGCCTTACTTCTTCACGCCCAGCTTTCTGAGTTCCTCGTCACGCAACTCGCGGCGCAGGATCTTGCCGACGTTGGTAGTCGGCAGTGCATCACGAAATTCCACCGACTTGGGCACCTTGTAACCGGTGACGTTGGCGCGCATGTGTTCCATCACCTGCTCCTTGGTCAACGTGACACCCGGGCGCGCGACGATGAAGATCTTGATCGCCTCGCCGGATTTTTCGTCCGGCACGCCAATCGCTGCGCATTGCAGCACACCCGGCAGGGTCGCCAGCACGTCTTCCAGTTCGTTGGGGTACACGTTGAAGCCGGAGATCAGGATCATGTCTTTCTTGCGATCGACGATCCGCATGTAGCCATCGGGCTGGATCACCGCGATGTCACCGGTCCTGAGCCAGCCTTCGCTGTCGAGGATTTCGTCGGTGGCCTCCTGGCGTTGCCAGTAGCCTTTCATGACCTGCGGCCCCTTCACGCACAGTTCGCCGATTTCGCCCAACGGCTGTTCGACGCCCGCGTCGTTGACCACCTTGCACAAGGTCGATGGCACCGGAATGCCGATGGTGCCGACCTGGATATTCTGGATCGGGTTGACGGTCGCCACCGGGCTGGTTTCCGTCATGCCGTAGCCTTCGCAGATCGGGCAGCCGGTGACCGCTTTCCAGCGCTCGGCCGCTGCCAGTTGCAAGGCCATGCCACCGGACAGAGTGACCTTCAACGCCGAGAAGTCCAGCTTGCGGAAACCTTCGTTGTTGCACAGGGCCACGAACAAGGTATTGAGGCCGACGAAGCCGCTGAACTTCCACTTCGACAGTTCCTTGACCATCGCCGACAGGTCGCGCGGGTTGCTGATCAGGATGTTGTGGTTGCCGATCAGCATCATCGCCATGCAATGGAAGGTAAACGCATAGATGTGATACAGCGGCAGCGGTGTGATCAGCACCTCGCAACCTTCATTGAGGTTGGAGCCCATCAGCGCCTTGCACTGCAACATGTTCGCCACCAGATTGCGATGGGTGAGCATCGCGCCCTTGGCCACGCCGGTGGTGCCGCCGGTATATTGCAACACGGCCACATCGTCGCTGGTGGGGTTGGCTTCGTTCACTGGCTGGCCGTGGCCCTTGCTCAGCACATCATTGAACTTGATGGCCTTGGGCAAGTGATAGGCCGGCACCATCTTCTTGACGTACTTGATCACGCTGTTGACCAGGAGGCGCTTGAGCGGCGGCAGCAGGTCGGCTACTTCGGTGACAATGACGTGCTTGACGCCGGTCTTGGCCACCACGGCCTCGGCCAGGTGCGCCATGTTCGCCAGGCACACCAGCGCCTTGGCGCCCGAATCCTTGAACTGGTGTTCCATTTCCCGCGCGGTGTACAGCGGGTTGGTGTTGACCACGATCAGCCCGGCGCGGATCGCACCGAACACGGCTACCGGGTACTGGAGAACGTTGGGCAGTTGCACGGCGATTCGATCACCGGGCTGCAAATCGGTATGCTGTTGCAGGTAAGCGGCAAAGGCACCGGACAATTCGTAGAGTTCACCATAGGTGAGCGTCTTGCCGAGGTTGCTGAATGCCGGCTTGTTGGCGAAGCGTTGGCAGGATTGCTTCAACACCGCCTGAATATTCGGATACTCATCTGGGTTGATGTCGGCAGCAATCCCAGCTGGGTACTTATCCTTCCAAAAGTCTTCGATCATGGAAGCCCCCTCCTCAGCAACGCGAATTCTCAGCGCATTCAATGCGATTATTATTGGTGTCTTTGTGGGTGAATCTGGCTTCTATAAAGGCCGAGAAGTCACAAAAGCGCGCCGAGAGTAGCAGCTTTGCCGAGGGTCGCCTAGAGCCAAAAGCAGGCCCCAGAGTCATATATTCGACTCAAGACAGCTCAATGGTCATTTTTAGAGTAAAAATTCTAAGCTCCACTCAATCGCTATGAATGCATAAACGAAACTGTGGGAGCGAGCCTGCTCGCGATGGCGATGTTTCAGTCACCTATACGGTGACTGCCACTCCGCTATCGCGAGCAGGCTCGCTCCCACAGGGTATGTTTGTTGCTGATGGTTTTCCCAAGCCTCAGGCGATATCCCGCAACTCCCGCCGCAGGATCTTGCCCACCGGTGTCATCGGCAACGACTCACGCAGCACGATGTGCTTGGGAATCTTGTAGCCGGTGAAGTTCTCCTTGCAGTAGGCCTTGAGTTCTTCAAGGCTGACCCCCGCCTCACGGGCCACCACGAACAGTTTGACCGCCTCCCCCGAACGCTCGTCCGGGACTCCGATGACCGCGCAGTTGGCGACCTTGGGGTGGGCCATGACCACGTCTTCGATCTCGTTGGGGTACACGTTGAAACCCGAGACAATGATCATGTCCTTCTTGCGGTCGACGATGCGCACGAAGCCATCCGGGTCGATCACCGCGATGTCGCCGGACTTGAACCAGCCCTCCCTGTCCAACACCTCGGCGGTCGCCTCTGGCTTGTTCCAGTAGCCTTTCATGATTTGCGGGCCCTTGATGCACAGCTCACCCCGCTCGCCCAAAGGCTGCTCGACGCCGTCATCGTTGATCACTTTCATCAGCGTGCCCGGCACCGGCAGCCCTACCGTGCCCAACCGGGTCTTGTTGCCGTAGGGGTTTGCACTCGCCACCGGCGAGGTTTCGGTCAGGCCGTAGCCTTCGGTGATGGTGCAACCGGTGAGCTGCTTCCAGCGTTCGGCGGTGGCCTTGACCAGTGCGGTACCGCCGGAGTTGGTGACCTTGAGATGGGAAAAGTCCAGGGTCTTGAATTCCGGATGGTCCATCAATGCCACGAATAACGTGTTAAGGCCCAGCAGCAGCGAGAAACGCCAGTTCTTCAGCTCCTTGATGAAGCCGCCGATGTCGCGCGGATTGGTGATCAGCACATTGTGGTTGCCGGTGACCATCATGCACATGCAGTTCGCCGTGAACGCGTAGATGTGATACAGCGGCAGCGGCGCGATCATCACCTCCTGGCCTTCGCGCAGTAGCGGCTGGCCGTCGTCGCCGAGCTGGCCCAGGCACGCCCGGGCCTGTTGCATGTTGGCGACCAGGTTGCCGTGGGTCAGCATCGCGCCTTTCGCCAGCCCGGTGGTGCCGCCGGTGTATTGCAGCACGGCGATGTCATCGAGAGAGACCTTCAGCGGGCGGATGGCCTGGCCACGCCCAAGACGCAGGGCGCTCTTGAAGGGAATGGCCTGGGGCAGCGAATAGTCCGGGACCATCTTCTTGACCTTGCGCACCAGGGTATTGACCAGCCAGCCCTTGGCGGTGGGCATCATGTCGCCCATTTTCGCCTCGATCAGGTATTGCAGGTCGGTATCGGGCAGCACTTCCTGGACTTTCTGCCCGAACAGGTTCATGTACACCAGTGCCCGGGCACCGGAATCCTTGAACTGATGACGCATTTCCCGCGGGGTATACAGCGGGTTGGTGTTGACCACGATCAGCCCGGCACGCAATGCACCGAACACCGCGATGGGGTATTGCAGGACGTTGGGCATCTGCACCGCGATACGATCACCGGGCGCCAGGTCGGTATGGGCTTGCAGGTAACCGGCGAAGGCTGCGCTCTGGCGTTCGAGTTCGGCATAGGTGAGGGTCACCCCCATGTTGCTGAACGCCGGACGGTCGGCGAATTTCTTGCAGGAACGCTCGAACACCTCGATGACCGACTTATAGGCCCCCAGGTCAATATCCAGGGGTACGCCGGCCGGGCGTTTGTCATTCCAGAAATCAGGCTGCATTGTTTTTATCCTCTTACCTGAGCGTATCCGGGCCGCTTCTGTGACGCTGGCACAGGCGGCGTTCTTGGGACACTAGCAGCTATGGCCAATCAGGCAAATATGGCAGCCTGCGTCATAGATCGTGTGAATCTTCCTGCCCCGGCGTAGCCTGATCAGGCGAGACGCAGCGGATGAGCTATACAATGCAGCGAGATTGCGTAGGACGTTGTGTACGCCTCTGTGTAGACCTCTGGGAAAGGAACCACCATGATCCACCAAACGTTCATGCTGACCGCGACCGATCACAGCCGCCTGTTCGTCAACCAGTGGCTGCCGGAGACCGCGCCGTCTGCGGTGATCATGCTGGCCCACGGCATGGCCGAACACAGCGGCCGCTACGAACGCCTGGCCCGGGCGCTGTGCGAAAAAGGCTACGGCGTCTATGCCCCGGACTTACGCGGCCATGGGCATACCGCCGACGGCACAGTGCTCGGGCACTACGCCGATCAGGACGGCTGGGCCAAGGTCGTGGGCGACCTGGCCAGCCTTAACCACCACATCGGCCAGCAACATCCCGAAACACCAATTGTGCTGCTGGGCCACAGCATGGGCAGCTATATCGCCCAGGGTTACCTGCTGCACCACAGCGCCAGCTTGCACGGGGCGATCCTCAGCGGCTCGAACTTTCAACCCGTGACGCTCTACCGCGCCGCCCGCCTGATCGCCCGCTTCGAGCGCCGACGCCAGGGGGCTACGGGGCGCAGCGCCTTGATCGAGTGGCTGTCGTTCGGCAGTTTCAACAAAAAATTCAAACCCACGCGCACGCCCTTCGACTGGCTCAGCCGCGATCCGGTCGAGGTCGATAAATACGTCAGCGACCCGCTGTGCGGCTTCCGCTGTACCAATCAACTGTGGATCGACCTGCTCGGCGGGTTGCAGCAAATCAGCAAAGCGTCCAATCTCGCCCAGATCGATCCGGGCCTGCCTTTGCTGGTGATCGGCGGTGAATGTGATCCGGTGAGCGACGGTAAGCGTCTGAAGGATCTGGCCGACGCCTTGCGCGCCGCCGGCAGCCGGAACCTGCAATTGATTATTTACCCGCAGGCCCGCCACGAATTGTTCAATGAAACCAATCGCGACGAAGTGACCGCCGATGTGCTGGCCTGGATTGCCCAGTCCCTGAATCACAAGCGGCCGCCGCGAAGCGAGTAGGTTTGCAGCGTTTTCCTTTACCGTCACAGGATTTAGACAGATGACCCAGGTTACCAACATTCCTTACGAAGCCCTCGAAGTCGGCCAGACCGCCAGCTACAGCAAGACCGTCGAAGAGCGTGACATCCAGCTGTTCGCCGCGATGTCGGGCGATCACAACCCGGTGCACCTGGACGCCGAGTTCGCCGCCGCCAGCATGTTCAAGGAACGTATCGCCCACGGCATGTTCAGCGGTGCGCTGATCAGCGCGGCGGTGGCCTGTGAGCTGCCTGGGCCGGGCACCATCTACATCGGCCAGCAGATGAGCTTCCAGAAGCCGGTGAAAATTGGCGACACCCTGACCGTACGCCTGGAAATCCTCGAGAAACTGCCGAAGTTCCGCGTGCGTATCGCCACGCGCGTCTTCAACCAGCGCGATGAACTGGTGGTAGACGGCGAGGCCGAAATCCTCGCACCGCGCAAGCAACAGACCGTGACCCTGCCGACATTGCCGCCGATCAGCATTGGTTGATTGATCCCGTACGTCGGTGAACCATTTGTGGCGAGGGGATTTATCCCCGCTGGGCTGCGAAGCAGCCCTGAATCCCGACACTGAGAGGTGTCAGGCTGACCGCGTAAATTTGCTTGGGTCTGCTGCGCAGCCCAGCGGGGATAAATCCCCTCGCCACAATGACGGTTGCGCGACAGATTAGTGGGCCCCCTCCTGCACCTGCACACTCGCCGTCATCCCGGCACTCAGGTTGACCCCTTCCGGCACCTTGTCCAGTTTGATCCGCACCGGAATCCGCTGGGCCAGGCGCACCCAGCTGAAGGTCGGTTCGACCTCGGCCAGCAACTGCGCATCGGGGTTGGTGTTGCGGTCGGTGATGCCGCGGCTGACGCTTTCGATGTGCCCCTCCAATGCATGATCGGCACTCATCAGCCAGACCTTGACCGGGTCGCCCACGTGGATCCGCGGCAGCTTGGTTTCCTCGAAATAGGCCTGCACATAGAACGTCGAGTCGTCGATCAGCGCCATGACCGGCTGCCCGGCATTCACGTAGTTGCCCTCGGCCAGGCGCAGGTTGGTAATGTGTCCACTGCGTGGCGCCAGAACCTGGCTGCGGGCCAGGTTGAGCTCGGCGACCTTGGCCTCGGCCTGGGCTTCGCGCAGTTCACCGCGGGCGATGCCGGCGTTGATCTGGGCGTTTTCCCGCAGTTCGGCGCTGATGGCCTGGGGCCCCAGGGCCGCACGACGGCTGGCCTCGTGCTCGCGCAGGCTCAGTTGTTGCTGACGGGTCTGGACCACTGCCCTCGCCTTTTCCACCGCTGCTTCAAAGCGCTCGCGGTCGATGCTCAGCAACAGATCCCCGGCCTTCACCTGCTGGTTATCCACCGCCTTGAGCTCGCGCACCCACCCCGACACGTCGGGTGCGATCACCACCACGTCGGCACGGATCCGCGCATCGCGGGTCCAGGGCGTGAGCATGTAGTACTGCCACAGATGAAACCCGGCGAAGATCGCCACGGCCACCACACACAGCGTGACGGCGACACGTACGGAAGTACGCATGTTCAACTCCTATAGCGGTCCGAGGACCACGGTAATGACAGTCAGGACACAGACATACAGGGCGCAGTCAAACAGAGCCTCGTGCCAGATCCAGCGCCCGGCCGGCACCAGGCTGAGCAGCAGGCGCAGCGCACCGGTCACCAGCAACGCCAGCACCACGTAGATCAGGAACGGGCTGAGCAACACCCCGCCGATCGACCATTCACGCAAGCCCATGGCTGTGCTCCCGTCGTTCAGATTCATGCTGGCGGCACCAGGCGCGCCAGCTGTTTTGCAATTGGACCACCGCGCCTTGGGCCAGCTTCAGGGCGTCACTGGCCGGCTGGGCCGCCAACACGTCCAGGAACCCGGCACTCGCCGCAGCCAGTGCATCGGCCCGATCGCCCGCCGGCCCCTGCTCAAGCACCCGCTCCAGCGCATCGAGGTAACGACGCTGCGCCCGCTCGTCAGGCACCTGGGCGACGGCCAGGCTCAGGCGCAGATGCAGCAGTTCATCGCCGATGTCCAGGCCGAGCAAACCGTCGTCCCAGCGGCTGCGCGCCTGGACCGGCAGCTCGGGGTAATGCCGCGCCAGTTGCAAAAGGCGATCGGCCATGCGCCCGCCAAACCAGCTTTCGGCGCCTCGCAGGCTGCGATGGGTCAGGCGCACCAGGTCGTCGAGGGTCGCGGCCAGCAGGCGACGGCTGTGCCAGGCCGGGTTGCGCAGAATCAGCAGGTTGAACGCCAGCACCGCCGCGCCGACGCCGATCACCATCGCCTGGGCATTGTTGAAGAACGCCGCGACGTCATACTTCATGAGGTTGAGCGGCGACACCAGGACGATAAAGTGCAGGCAGAACGAGGTGGCCGTGGCGAAAATCGGCGGCTTGGCCATGCCCAATGCCCCGAAAAACAACGGTACGCCCATGGCCAGGCACAGCATCGCGAAACTGCTCCACTGCGGCAGCACGATTTCACCGATGACGAACGCAGTGGGCACGGCCAACAGAATGCCGCGCATGAAACTCATACCAATCTGCGCACCGTTCTCGCGGCTGGCGAACAGGCTGCACACCACGCAAGTGAGCACCAACGCGCCCGATGCGGCGGGCCAGGCGGTGGCCAGCCAGAAACAGGCAACCGCCAGGAATGCCAGGGCACTGCGGGCGCCGAACACCATGGCCAGCGACAGGTCACGATGGGGCGTCAGGGTCCGGGGCGGGTCTGCCGCCTCCCTACCCTCCTGCACCGCCGTCAACGCAGCGCAGGCGGCCAGGGCCGTATCGAGCAGCAAGGCAAACCGCGCCAGGCAATAGCTTTGCGCCGGGCTGATATTGGGGTCGTGGGAGGCGTCCAGCACACGCGGTCGCAAGGCTTGCAGCGTCGCGCTGTCGGCGTCGAGGGCCTGCTGCACCTCGTCCATCCAGGGTTGCAGGGCCTGGGCTTCCTCGGGTTCGAGCTGTTTCCATTGCCGGCGTACCGAGCGGGCGATACGCAGCAGCATCAGCAGTTTCTGGCTCAAGCCGCTGATCGCCCGGGCTCGCTGGCGGCCAAGACGACCTTCGAACCAGGCATGCTCGCGTTGGGCGTCCACCGCGACGATCTTGCCGAGGATTTCCAGCAAGCCCTTGCGCGCCTGAGCGTCACCGGCCAGCGTGGCGCGCGCCGCCTGCATGCCGCTGTCCCAGGCCGCACGGGCCTGGCCGGCCAATTGCCGCTCGACCCGCAACGGCCAGAGCAAGGCACTGGCCGCCGTGGCGCAGACGATCCCCAGGCTGATCTCGGTGCAGCGCGCCACTGCCTGATCGAACACGCCCAGCGGATGGGCAATGGCCGGCAAGGCGATGATCGCCACCGTGTAGCCGGCCAGGACGAATGAATAGGACCAGGCGCTGCGCAGCAGCGTCGAACAAGCGGTGCACAGGCCCAGCCATAACGCCAGCGCCAACAGGAACAACCACGGCGCCTGGGCGAAGAGGCCCATGAACACCACGGACATGATCGTGCCCACCAACGTACCGAGCAATCGCGCCAGCCCTTTCTGCACCACCATTCCGGACAACGGTTGCGCCACGATGAACGCGGTCATCAACGCCCAGGACGGCTGTTCCAGCCCCCAGCGCAAGGCCAGCCACAGCGCCAGTCCGCCACCGAGCACGGTCTTGATGGCGAACTGCAAAGCGAGGCGGTCAGGGGCGAACAAGGCCTGCAGGGTAATGGGCACGCGTAAAACTCTTCTGGGGATGCTGTAACGATAGATGGATTGGAAGGCAATCGATGGGTGCAATTATTAGCTGGCTATCTATTCCCGTCCAGAGGGAATTGGCGATGGATTTGACAACACACTTTTGCTGAATGGCGCTTATCCAACTCCAACGGCGCTGTTGTGGCGAGGGAGCTTGCTCCCGCTGGGTCGGTCCGACGCCTCGGGCGAAGCGACCCTCAATTTTTTGGGGCTGCTGCGCAGCCCAGCGGGAGCAAGCTCCCTCGCCACAACTGAGTCCACTTCAATTGAATGGCAGCCACAAAAAACGCCAGGCAAGCTGGCGTTTCTTGTGGACCAAGGCGGGTTTACGAAGCGGCGCGCGCCTGGTTACGCAGGGCCTTGACCTGATCATGGTTGCGTTGCACGCCATGGTACTGACGCTCAACCAGATCACGGATGCCTACCAGGCCGTGCTTGTTGATCTTCTCGATCGCTTCGCGATAAGCCTTGAGGGCGTGGTCTTCACCGCGCTCGGCTTCGTTGAGCACGGCTTCTTCGTCTTTGCCGGTGAACATCGACTTCACGTCGACCCAGCGGCGGTGCAGGTCACCGGCGACACTGGTGGAAGTCTCCGGATCGCCGCCCAGGGAACGAACAGCCGCTTGCAGCTCAGCAGCAGCGGTTGCGCAATCGGCGGCGCGCTTTACGAACAATGCCTTGAGTTCAGGATGCTTGATGTCTTCAGCACAGGTCTTGAACCCTTCCTGGCCATCCTTGCTGGTCTCGATCAGGTCATTCAAGACGGAGATGGATTCTTTATTGATGTCGGTCATTTTTCAGTTCCTTTGCTGGTGAATAGAAAACCTGCAAGGAATATTGCATCGGCCGTGCCAGCCCCGAGCATAGAATAATATTGTTTAAAATCAACTAGTTACAAAAACAAGAAAAAACTGTATCCGCGCGATTTGCATGATCTGTCATTTGGCCTGCATGCAGAATGCCTGTATTTTCAAGGCTGTTTGAATCAAGACTCTGATCATGAATCCGCAAAAGCTCGAACTGCTGGTTACGCGCCAGATGCCCTTCGGTAAATACAAGGGGCGAATCCTCGCCGATCTGCCTGGTCCATACTTGAACTGGTTCGCCCGGGAAGGCTTCCCCCACGGCGAACTGGGCGGTTTGCTGGCGTTGATGCAGGAGATCGACCACAACGGCCTGTCCGACCTGCTGGACCCGTTGCGCGCCAAACACGGCAAGCCCAAGCCACGCCACTGACTGAGTCTTCCCATGCCCGAGAACACGCTACGCGCCCACGATGAAGCTTTCTGGCAGACCTTCGTCGGTCGCTATGATGTCGACCCTAAAGGCCCGCTCAATCTGGAGAACGGCTACTTCGGTCGCATGTCGCGGACTGTGGTGGAGGAGTACCAGCGCAATATCGAATTCATCAATCGGGGCAACTCGGTGTACGTGCGCCAACAGTTCGACCGGGAACATGGAGAGGCGATTCGCCGCCAGGTGGCACAACTGATCCACGCCTCGCCCAACAGTGTGGCAATGGCAACCAGCGCGGTGGATGCCCTGCAAGCGTTGATCCGCAATTACAACGGCCTCAAGCCCGGCGATCAGGTGCTGATCTGCGACCTGGAGTACGAGTCGGTCAAGAGCGCGATGCGCTGGCTGGCGCGCCAGCGAGGCGTGGAGCTGATCGAACTGGTGCACCAGTACCCCGCCAGCTTCGACAGCCTGGTCAGCACCTATCGCGAAGCGTTCATTCGCTACCCTCGCCTCAAGCTGATGGCGCTCACCTACGTCAACCACCTCACCGGGCTGGTCATGCCGGTGCGAGCCATCGCAGAGACCGCGCGTGAGTTCGATGTCGACATCATCCTCGACGGCGCCCATGCCCTGGGCCAGATTCATTTTGACCTGAAAAAGCTGGGTATCGAATTTGCCGGCTTTAACCTGCAGAAATGGATCGGTGGCCCGCTGGCCCTGGGCTTCATGTACATCGCCCCGCATCGGCTGGCCGACATCGACCCGGACATGGATGAAGGCCATTATCCTGCCACCGACATACGCTCGCGCACGCCCCACAGCACGCCCAACATCCCCGCCCTGCTGACCCTCCCTCTGGTGTTCGAAGAACATCGCGCCCTGGGCGGCGCGCTGGCCAAGGGGCCACGGCTCAATTATCTGCGGGACATGTGGGTCAGCGCGGTGCGGGATGTGCCGGGCATCGAAGTCATGACCCCGGACGATCCGCGCCTCTACTGCGGCATCACCGCGATGCGTTTCACTGCCCACCCGGACCAGCAGGCGATGGCTGACCGGTTGCTCAACGAATACGGGATCTTTACGGTGGTGCGCCAGACCAGCGTCGGGCCGTGCATTCGGATTACGCCGGGGTTGATTACTTTGGCGAGTGATATCAAGCGATTGATCCAGGCGCTGCTTGATTTGAGCCAAACATAGCCCCCTGTGGCGAGGGGATTTATCCCCGCTGGGGCGCGAAGCGACCCTGACTTTTCTTGGGGCTGCTGCGCAGCCCCGCGGGGATAAATCCCCTCGCCACAGGGGCGGTGTCCGAACTGAAATCTGGGCAAAAAAAAAACGGTGCGCCGACCAAGCGCACCGTAAAACCGTAGAACACCCAACGAGGGTTGGTAAAACCAATCAGTCCAGCAGCGCCAGGGCCTCGGCGGTGCATTCCTGAATACGCGACCAGTCACCGTTCTTGATCCACTCCGGATCGAGCATCCAGCTACCGCCCACGCACATCACGTTTTTCAACGCCATGTAGCTCTTGATATTGGCCGGGCCGACGCCGCCGGTCGGGCAGAATTTCACTTCGCCGAACGGGCCGCCCAACGCCTTGATAGCCGCAACGCCGCCGCTGACTTCCGCCGGGAACAGTTTGAAACGGCGGTAGCCCAGGCCGTAGCCTTCCATGATGCCCGAGGCATTGCTGATCCCTGGCAGCAGCGGGATCGAGCTGTAGACGCTGGCTTCGAGCAGGTCACGGGTGATGCCCGGGGTGACGATGAACTGCGAACCTGCCGCCTCGGCAGCCGCCAGCATGTGACGATCGAGCACCGTACCGGCGCCAGTCACCAGCTCCGGACGCTGTTCGCGCAGCACCTGGATCGCCTTGAGTCCGTACTGGGAACGCAGGGTCACTTCCAGCGCCGTCAGGCCGCCAGCGGCCAGGGCATCGGCCAGCGGCAGGATGTCCTGTTCACGGGCGATGGTGATCACCGGCAGGATCCGCGCCTTGGCGCAAAGACTGTCAATCAGGGTAACTTTGTCCGCCATGGAAACGGTCGGGGATGGGTTTGTCATAGCGGCTGATCCTTGGTTCATGGGCACCAGTAAATCTCTAGCGTAGGTTGCAAAAACGCACGGATCGGCATCTCGGCGACGTTGTCACCGGCGACCGCAGCGTTCAGGGTGGTCAGTTTCGACTGACCGGAAATCGACAACACTTTGTGCTTCGCCGACGCCAGCAAGGCGCGGCTCATGGTCAGGCGCTGGTGCGGCACGGTCGGCGCCAGCATCGGCCAGCAACGGCGTTCCCCAATGGCATCCAGGGCCTGGGCCAGGTTCGGGCTGTCAGGGAACAGCGAGGCGGTATGTCCGTCGTCGCCCATGCCCAGAACCAGCACGTCGATCGGTGGCAACTCGGCCAACAGGCGATCTGCCTGCTCGGCAGCGGCCTCCAGGTTGGCGCTGGCGCTGTAGAGGCTGAGGAACTGCGCCTTGGCCGCCGGGCCTTGCAGCAGGTAACGCTTGAGCAGGCCGGCATTGCTGTCGGCGTGTTCAATCGGCACCCAGCGCTCGTCAGCGAGGCTCACCACGACTTTCGACCAGTCCAGCGCCTGCTTGGCCAGGCTCTGGAAAAACGCCACCGGGCTGCGACCACCGGACACCACCAGCACCGCCGTGCCACGCGCATCAATCGCCTCGCGCAGTTGCTCGACCACTTTCAAGGCCAGCCCTTCGGCCAGCAGCACCGGGCTCTTGAATTCCAGGGCGCTGACACCCTCGGGCAGTTTCACTTCAGATATCGCCATACCATGACCTCCCATCCCGCGTGATCAGTGCGATGGAGCTCATTGGCCCCCAGGACCCGGCCGCGTACGGCTTGGGCGCATCACCGGATTTCTTCCATCCGGCGATCAACTGGTCACACCACGTCCACGCGGCTTCGATTTCATCTTTACGGACAAACAGGTTCTGATTGCCGTTCATGACTTCCAGCAACAGCCGCTCATACGCATCGGGAATCCGTGCGCTACGCCAGGTGTCGGAAAAGTTGAGTTGCAACGGACCGCTGCGCAATTGCATGCCCTTGTCCAGGCCTTGCTCCTTGGTCATCACCCGCAGGGAAATGCCTTCGTCCGGTTGCAGGCGGATGATCAGTTTGTTGCTGATCTGCAAGCGTTGCTCCGGCGCGAAGATGTAGTGGGACGGTTCCTTGAAGTGAATGACGATCTGCGACAGCTTCTGCGGCATGCGCTTGCCGGTACGCAGGTAAAACGGCACGCCGGCCCAACGCCAGTTACGGATGTCGGCGCGCAGGGCGACGAAGGTCTCGGTGTCACTCTGGGTATTGGAGTTGGGCTCTTCCAGGTAGCCCGGCACCGCCTTGCCTTCGCTGTGGCCGGCGATGTACTGGCCGCGCACCACTTGGGTGGTCAGGCCTTCCGGACTGATGGGCGCCAGGGCCTTGAGCACCTTGACCTTCTCGTCGCGAATGCTGTCGGCGGACAGGTCGGCCGGCGGGTCCATGGCGATCAGGCAGAGCAGCTGGAGCAGGTGGTTCTGGATCATGTCCCGCAGCTGGCCGGCCTTGTCGAAATAGCCCCAACGGCCTTCGATCCCAACCTTTTCGGCCACGGTGATTTCCACGTGGGAAATGTAATTCTGGTTCCACTGGGTTTCGAACAGGCTGTTGGCGAAGCGCAGCGCGATCAGGTTCTGGACCGTTTCCTTGCCCAGGTAGTGGTCGATGCGATAGGTACGGTTCTCCGGGAAGAACTGCGCCACGGCATCGTTGACCTTGCGCGACGATTCCAGGTCCGAACCGATGGGTTTTTCCAGTACCACGCGGGTGTTTTCGCTCAAGCCCACCTTCGCCAGGTTCTCGCAAATCGCCCCGTAGACTGCAGCCGGGGTGGCGAAATAGGCGATGACCTGCTGGGACGAGCCGGCCAGTTCGGCCAGGGCGACATAATCGTCGGCCTTGAGGAAGTCCACATGCAGATAGGTCAGTCGGGCCAGGAAACGTTCGACCACGGCGTCGTCCAGGTCCTTGTCGCCCACGTAGCGGCGCAGTTCGGTGGCGATGAACGCCAGGTGCTGCTGCTCGCTGCCGGGCTCGCGAGCCAGCGCGATGATCCGCGTCTGCTCATGCAGCAGGCCGGCGCCGTCGAGCTGATAAAGGGCGGGAAACAGCTTGCGCAAGGCCAGGTCGCCCAACGCGCCGAACAAGGCAAAGGTGCACGGTTCAACCGTAATCGAATGCATGATGTTTGTTCTTTTATCAAGTTAAGCTACAAATACCTTTTTTCAAGGTATCACTCAAGGAAAAATGTAGTAATAACCACAACATTTTCCGAAAATACTGATTCCGAGTGGTGGTCCGCCAGAGGCAACAGTAGGATAGGCCACCGCAAAGGGTCGTATCAAAGACCCGTCTTTCTAGGAATCTTGTATGGACCGCGTGCGAAATCTACTGGAGCAGATCCAGAGTCGCCTTGAAGACCTGAACAAGGCCGAACGCAAGGTGGCCGAGGTCATCCTGCTCAACCCACAGCAGGCCACCCGCTTCAGCATTGCCGCCCTTGCCCAGGCCGCGTCGGTCAGCGAACCCACAGTCAACCGTTTCTGCCGCTCATTCGGCGTCAGCGGTTACCCCGAACTCAAGCTGCAACTGGCCCAGAGCCTGGCCAGCGGCGCCGCTTATGTCAGCCGTGCGGTCGAGGCCGATGACAACCCGCAGGCCTACACCCAGAAAATCTTTGGCAGTGCCATTGCTTCGTTGGACAGCGCCTGCCAGGCCCTTGATCCAAATTTGATCAGCCGTGCCGTGGACCTGCTGATCCAGGCCCGGCAAATCCACTTCTTCGGCCTCGGCGCCTCGGCTCCGGTGGCGCTGGACGCCCAGCACAAGTTCTTCCGCTTCAACCTGGCGGTGACCGCCCACGCCGATGTGCTGATGCAACGGATGATTGCGTCGGTGGCCCACACCGGCGAGCTGTTCGTGATCATTTCCTACACCGGGCGCACCCGTGAGCTGGTGGAAGTGGCGCGCATCGCCCGGGAAAACGGCGCCTCGGTACTGGGCCTGACTGCCGAAAACTCGCCGCTGGCCAAGGCCAGCACCTTGAGCCTGAACATTCCTTTGCCCGAGGACACCGACATCTACATGCCGATGACCTCGCGGATCATCCAGCTCACCGTGCTCGACGTCCTCGCCACCGGCATGACCCTGCGCCGGGGCGTGGACTTCCAGCCGCACCTGCGCAAGATCAAGGAAAGCCTGAACGCCAGCCGGTATCCGGTGGGGGATGAGTTCAACTGAACCAGACTTGAATCAATTTTCGCCAATTAAATTGCTATCGCGAGCAGGCTCGCTCCCACAGTAGATCTCCCCTGGCCACAATACTTGTGTTCGAAACAGACCTACTGTGGGAGCGAGCCTGCTCGCGATAGGGCCTGCAGCCACACCCCAGCCCCCCGAGCTATGCCCCCGCCCAAGCCTGCAAACTCAAATGCGCCCGCTCCCCCGGTGCCAGGCACAAGCTATCAGTGCCGCCACTGGCCGCTTCAACACAAACGAACTCGTTGACCTCATCCCAACTCACCCCCAACAACGGCCGGGCACCGGGATGCCACACCACCGTGTCGGCGCTGTCGCCGGTGTCGATGCACAATTGGCGCTGCCAGGCGTGGTCCTTGAGCTGCAATTCGCCTTCGTGCTGGAACACCCGCTGGCAACCGCCATCAACCCGCAACTCACCTTCCTGCCGGCAAACCGCACGGTTCAGATGGTCATAACCCTGGGCGCCTTCGAGCCCAGACAGCGCTACCTCACCGACGTCACCAATACGCCAATAGGCATGCAACGCCTGGCTCAACTGGCAAGGCAGGCTGTCCTGGTGCTCGGTGCTCAGGCGCAATTCCATGCGTTCACCGAGGTCCGCGTGCAGGTCCACCTGCCAATCGCACAGCTGCAATTGCCAGTGCAGGTGCACACCGTCGTCGTCGCTGCGACTGTCGAGCAGCTTCCAGTCGATCAACCGCGCCCACCCATGGGAAGGCCAAGCGTTTTCGCTGGGATGACGCCCATACCACGGCCAGCACACCGGCACCCCGCCGCGTATCGCCCCAACCTGCGGCCACTTGGCGGCGCACCATAACCAGGGTTTCTGGCCACGCGGCTGAAAATGCAACAACTGCGCGCCCTGGCGACTGAACACCGCTTGGCACAGCGGATGATCGATCACCAGCACGTCGCGCTGCCGATAGCGCTCCCACGCAAACACCGGGCGCTCGCGCAAGGATTTGAAAAAGCGTTGTAGCGGATGCTCATGCATGGGCCACGGTCCTGGAAATCATTGAACTCTCAATTGGGTGAAACACGCTGTTGTGGCGAGGGGATTTATCCCCGCTGGGGCGCGCAGCGGCCCTGAAAATGGCAACTCAGTGCATCAGGTTACTGGTTGGGGGCCGCTTCGCAGCCCAGCGGGGATAAATCCCCTCGCCACAGGGTTCTGTTCCGGCCAGCCACTTCACAAAAAAAAGCGGACAGCCTTGGCTGTCCGCAAATATGCGCACATAGAGAGGAGCTTATCGCAACAGCGTTAGAACACCGACTGAATTTTCAGGCCGGCCACCAGCGCGTTGTCGACTTCATCAACACCACCTGGGTGAGTGATGTACTGCAGGTTAGGCCGTACGGTCAGCCAGTTGGTCACGTGGACACCGTAGTTGAGCTCGTAGTTGTACTCAGTTTCACGCAACGGCGAGAACAGCGGATCGTTGTAGTCAGAAACACCGTTGGCGGCGTTAGTCAGCTCGGCGTTTTTCTTCACGTCATCGTTGACATGGATACGGGAGAAACCGATGCCGATGTCGTCTTTAGGACGTGCGTCGAAGGGGCCCTTGTACACGAACATCAGCGACTGATAGTTGTCGACGACGTTGGTGTCCTTGTCGTGGAAGGTCGCGTTGGCGGCGATGTTCAGACCGCGGGACGCATCACCATTGTGGGTGGTGAGTTGCTGTTGCGCGACAAACCAGTAGCCGTGCTTGCTGTTGTGGCTGCGGTAGGCGTTACCGGTGGTGGCGGCGTCGTCGCCGTTGTCGTCTTCGCGCACGTCATTGGCATCAGCCGTGCTCTTGTAGTAACCGACACGGTATTCGCCTGGCAGGCTGTTGACCTTCGGCGACCAGACCAGCTCGACCGGAATCACAGTGCCCTTGGTGCCGCTGCCGCTGAGCTTGAAGCCGTTGCCGTGCTCCAGCTGCGATGGGTTCTGGTTATACGCACCGATCTGCGCATAGAACTCAGGTGTGAGGTTGTACTTCACGCGGATCGCGGCCTGGCTGACGGGCCAGTTGTACCAGATGCCGGTCGCCCAGTTACCCACTTGGGAACCGCAGAACGCCAGGTTCTGGAACTCGCAGGGGAAGGTGTTGAAGTCTTCGCCCTCGCCGAAGTAACCGGCCTTGACGTCCAGCTTGCCGTCGAGGAACTGGTGCTTGATCCACAACTGGGTCAGACGGACCATGTGACCACGGCCGTAGACTTCCTGGGAGGAGCTCAAGGTGCCGGCACGCGGGTCGCCAACGCGGTCGTTGGAGATGTTCTGGCCGTTACGGTTGGTCAGTTGGATCTTGGCCTGGGTGTTATCCCAGCCCCAGAGTTTTTGCAGGTCCAGCGCCACACCCAGACCGAACTGGTCGGAATAACGGGCCGTCTTGTCGTTGTTGTAGCCACCGTGCAGGTTGCCACCCACTTCGCCGACGTAGTCGGCCTTGATGTCGATACCCTGCTCGATCAACCGGGTCCGCTCGCCACCCCAGTCACCCGTCATCCACTGCGAGTCGGCGCTGAACGCGTCGGCAGCCTGTGCGCTACCCACCAGCATCATCGCCGCAACGGCTGACAACTGGCAGATGAGCTGGGCGTTGTTTTTCTTCTTCATCCCTACATCCTCGTCTTTATTGTTATGAACTGTTTTTATTTTTTCTAACGCGGTTTACAACGATTGCGGTGGGCGGTTCCCCGCCCGCCGCATACTTCTATGTGGCAGCGAGCCTGCTCGCGATAGCGGTGTGTCACTCACTCGTGCGACGGCAGGCACACCGTCATCGCGAGCAGGCTCGCTCCCACATTTGTTCTTCACCGGCCTTTGAACTGAGCGACGTTCGGCACTCGCTCCTGGGCTTGCGTCTGACCCGCCACTCCCAGTCGCTCACCCGTCTGCGCATCAAATAGTAATACTTTTTGAGGATCAAATTGAAGCGTCAAGTTTTCCCCTGCTTGCGGCGCAACGTCTGGCGCCAGGCGGCAGCAAACCTTGGTGTCATTTAGACTGACAAATACCAGGGTATCCGGCCCGGTCGGCTCGGTGACCTGAACCTCGGCGCGAATGGTCGGCAAGCCGTTGGGCTCGCTGCCGGCCAGCACGATCTGTTCCGGACGCAGGCCGAGAATCACTTCACGGTCTTCAAGGCCGGCGTCCTGCATGCCCAACGGCAATTCGCAACGGGCCTGGCCGCTGTCGAGCAGCGCCAGCAGGCGGCCGTCCTTGCGTTGCAGGCGCAACGGGATGAAGTTCATCGGCGGCGAACCGATAAAACTCGCCACGAACAGGTTGGCCGGGTTGTTGTAGATGTCCTTCGGCGTACCGAACTGCTGGATGATCCCGTCCTTCATCACCGCCACTTTGTCGCCCAGGGTCATGGCTTCGATCTGGTCGTGGGTGACGTAGACCGTGGTGGTTTTCAGGCGCTGGTGCATCAGTTTCATTTCGGTGCGCATCTCGACCCGCAGCTTGGCGTCGAGGTTGGACAGTGGTTCGTCGAACAGGTAGATCTTCGGCCGCCGCGCCAGGGCCCGGCCCATGGCCACGCGCTGTTGCTGGCCGCCCGAGAGCTGGCCAGGCTTGCGGTTGAGCAGATGTTCGATCTGCAACAGCTTGGCCACGCGGGTGACTTCTTCGTCGATGGCCGACTGGCTCATCTTGCGAATCTTCAAGCCGAATTCGATGTTCTCGCGCACGCTCATGGTCGGGTACAGCGCGTAGGACTGGAACACCATGGCGATGTCACGATCCTTCGGGCTCATGCCGCTGACGTCCTGGTCGCCGATCATGATCGCGCCACCGGTGATAGTCTCAAGGCCAGCGATGCAGTTCATCAGCGTCGACTTGCCGCACCCCGAAGGGCCGACCAGGATCAGGAACTCACCGTCCTTGATCGACAACTCGATGTTCTTCAGGGTGTCCGGCAGGCCGGCACCATAGGTCTTGTTTACATTGCGAAGTTCGAGCGTTGCCATGATTACCCCTTGACTGCGCCGGCCGTCAGGCCGCGCACGAAATACTTGCCTGCGACCACATAGACCAGCAGGGTCGGCAGCCCGGCGATCATCGCCGCCGCCATATCAACGTTGTATTCCTTGGCCCCGGTACTGGTGTTGACCAGGTTGTTCAGCGCCACCGTGATCGGCTGCGAATCCCCGCTGGAGAACACCACACCGAACAGGAAGTCGTTCCAGATCTGGGTGAACTGCCAGATCAGGCAGACCATGATGATCGGGGTCGACATCGGCAGGATGATCCGCCGAAAGATGGTGAAGAAACCCGCGCCGTCCAGGCGTGCGGCCTTGACCAGCGCATCGGGAATGCTCACGTAGTAGTTACGGAAGAACAGCGTGGTGAACGCCAGCCCGTAGACCACATGCACGAACACCAGGCCGGTGGTGGTGCTGGCCAGGCCCATCTTGCCGAGGGTGAACGACGCTGGCAGCAGCACGGTCTGGAACGGCAGGAAGCAGCCGAACAGCAGCAGCCCGAAGAACAGCTGCGAACCGCGGAAGCGCCACATCGACAACACGTAGCCGTTCAACGCACCGATGGCGGTGGAGATCAGCACCGCCGGGACGGTGATCTTGATCGAGTTCCAGAAGTAGCCATCCACCGTGGCCCAGGCCTTGACCCAGCCGATGCCGCTGACCACGGTCGGCCAGCTCAGCAGGTTACCGGTGCTGATGTCTTCCGGGGTCTTGAAGCTGGTCAACAGCATGACCACCAACGGCACCAGGTACAGCAGCACGGCGAGGATCAGCACCGCGTAGATCGCGATGCGGCTCAGGCTGATGGAAGGTTTGGCGGCGAGACTAGTCATGACGCTTGGTCCTCAGCTCGGAGTACAGGTAAGGCACGATGATTGCGAGAATCGCACCGAGCATCAGGATCGCACTGGCCGAGCCCATGCCCATCTGGCCACGACTGAACGTGAAGGAATACATGAACATCGCCGGCAGGTCGGAGGAATAACCCGGGCCACCGGCGGTCATCGCCGCCACCAGGTCGAAACTCTTGATCGCGATGTGCGCCAGGATCATCACGGCGCTGAAGAACACCGGACGCAAGCTTGGCAGCACCACTTTCAGATAGATGCGCGGCATGCTCGCGCCATCGATCTGTGCGGCGCGGATGATCGATTGATCGACACCCCGCAGGCCGGCCAGGAACATCGCCATGATGAAGCCCGACGCCTGCCACACCGCCGCGATCACCAGGCAGTACACCACACGGTCCGGGTCGATCAGCCAGTCCAGGCGAAAACCTTCCCAACCCCAGTCACGCAGCAATTTATCCAGGCCCATGCCCGGGTTGAGCAGCCATTTCCAGGCGGTACCGGTGACGATCATCGAGAGCGCCATCGGGTACAGGTAAATGGTGCGAATGAAACCTTCGCGGCGAATGCGCTGGTCGAGAAACACCGCCAGCAACACGCCGATTACCAGGGTGATGCCAATGAACAGGCCGCCGAACACGGCCAGGTTCTTGCTCGCCACCCACCAGCGATCGTTATCCAGCAGACGCGCGTACTGCGCCAGGCCCGCCCATTTGTAGTTCGGCAAGAAGGTCGAGGTGGTGAACGACAGCACGAACGTCCACAAGATATAGCCATAGAAGCCCACCAGCACGATGAACATGCTCGGCGCCAGCACCAGTTTTGGCAGCCAGCGTTGCAGCGCATCGAACGGCGAGGCCTTGCTGAACACAGCAACAGAACTCATGGGAAGATCCAGTACAAAGGAAAAGTTACATTCCCTTGTGGGAGCGGGCTTTTGTGGCGAGGGGATTTATCCCCGATCGACTGCGAAGCAGTCGCAAAGCCATTGCATGCGGTGTCACTGGTACTCCGCCATTGCAACTTTCTGGGGCCGCTACGCGACCCATCGGGGATGAATCCCCTCACCACAAAAGCACGCTCCCACAGGGGCAGCGGTATTAACCGTTACTTAGCCGACTGAACCGCCGCGCCGAGTTTCTTGGCGGCATCGGCCGGGTCGGCTTTCGGGTCGTTGATGTAGTTGGTCACCACGTCAAAGAACGCACCCTGCACCGCCAGCGTGGTCGCCATGTTGTGCGCCATGCTCGGTTGCAGGCCGCCGGTCTTGGCGTCCGCCAGGAAGTCCTTGGCTGCGGTCTGGGCGCAGGAATCGAAGCCATGCTTGGCCATGTCCGCCAGCATGTCGTTGCGCACCGGGATCGAGCCTTTGTTGATGCTGAAGACTTTCTGGAAGTTCTCACCCAACACGACCTTGGCAATGTCCTGCTGACCGGCCGAAGTACCTTTGTCCTTCTGCTTGAACACCGCCAGGGAGTCGATGTTGTAGGTGAAGGCCTTGTCGGTGCCCGGGAACGCTACGCACTCGTAGTCCTTGCCGGCGACTTTCTTGGCGGCGGTCCATTCGCTCTTGGCCCAGTCACCCATGATCTGCATGCCGGCCTTGCCGTTGATGACCTTGGCCGCTTCCAGGTTCCAGTCCTGACCCTTGCCGTCGGCGTCCATGTAGGTCGCGACTTTCTTCAGCTCGGTCAGGGCCTTGACCATTTCCGGACCGGTCAGGGCCTTGTTGTCCAGGTCGACCAGGGCTTTCTTGTAGCCATCAGCGCCCATGACCGAGAGCACCACCGCTTCGAACACGGTGCTGTCCTGCCAAGGCTGGCCACCGTGGGCGAGCGGAATGAAGCCTGCTGCCTTGAGCTTGTCGCCCGCGGCATAGAACTCTTCGAGGGTGGTCGGGTTTTTCGTGATGCCGGCTTTCTTGAAGACTTCCGGGTTGATCCACAGCCAGTTGACGCGGTGGATGTTCACCGGCACGGCCACGTAGTCACCGTCGTACTTCACGGTGTCGGAGACTTTCTTGTCGAGCAGGCTGTCCCACTTTTCTTCCTTGGCCACATCTTTGAGAACGTCGCTGTCGAGCAGCCCGGTGGAGGCCCATTCCTGGATGTCCGGGCCCTTGATCTGGGCGACACCCGGTGGGTTGCCGGCGACGGCACGGCTCTTGAGTACGGTCATGGCAGTGGAACCGCCGCCACCTGCGACCGCACCGTCCTTCCAGGTAAAGCCGTCTTTTTCTACCTGGGCCTTGAGCACATCGACCGCGGCTTTTTCGCCACCCGAGGTCCACCAGTGGACGACTTCCACGGAACCTTTGGATTCGGCGGCCAGGGCGCTGACAGGGAATGCTGCGACGGGAAGCAAGGAAGCAAGAGAAATGACAGTAGCGAGGCGAGAAATCGCATTCATCTGGAATTACCTTTCTTGTTGTTATGCATGCAAGTCTGGAGCTTGCGCTGCATGGATTTTAATCAGGGGAAATCCCTTCGCAGGTAACGAAGGGACGTGCAAATGTCACGACACGGTTACACAGCAAAAGTGCCGGATAACTGCGCCAGGGCTGACGCCATGCTCGGTGCCAGGGGCAGGCGCGGAATCAGCACGGCCTGCCAGGCGTGATACAGGTCCGGCTTGCCCGGCCAGATATCGGCGCTGGGACGGTTTTGCGGATCGAGTTCGTGGTGCCAACTGCCGTTGTAGCGGTCGATGAAGTACGTCTCACAAAATTCCCAGAATTGCCGGTACCAGATTTCGTAGGCGGCCTCGCCGGTGCGCTTGAGCAAGGCGCTGGCGGCCGCGGCTGCCTCGGCATGGACCCAATGCAGACGATGGCGAACCACGGCGCGATTGTCCCAGTCCAGGGTGTAGACGATGCCCGGCGCACCGTCGACGTCCCAGCCGTGACGGCAGTTCTGCTCAAAGAGTTTCTGTGCGTCCTGGGCCAGCCAGCCCGGCGTCAGCATGCCGACCTGGACCCGCGCCGCTTCGAGGTGCAACAGCAGCCGCGCCCATTCGAAACCGTGGCCGGGGGTGGTGCCATAGGGGCGAAAACCATCGGCGGGATTATCGTGGTTGTATTCGCGCAGCGGTTGCCAGTTACGGTCGAAATGCTCCACCACCAGATAATCGTTCGCGGCGGCATGACCGTGGATCACCCGTTCGACGATGCGCAAGGCGCGGACCAGCCAACGCGGATCGTCGGTGGCGTCGGCCAGGGCCAGGAACGCTTCGGTGGCGTGCATGTTGCTGTTGGCGCCGCGATAGGCCTCTTCATCGCTCCAGTCACGGGAGAAGGACTCGCGCAGGGCACCCTCCTCTTCGCTCCAGAAATACGTGTCGATGATCCGCACCGCCTCGTCCAGCAAAGCCTGGGCGCCGGGGCGGCGGGCGTTCACTGCCGAACTGGCGGCCAGGGCCACGAAGGCATGCAGGTACGCGGCCTTGCCGTCGCCATCCTCGTGGGGCCGCGTCGTGGCAAACCAGCCACCGTACTCGGCATCGCGCAAGGCGCCGCTGAGAGCCTGGACGCCATGATCCACCAGTCCGGCAAAACCCGGCAGGCCCTGGATATGCGCCATGGCGAAACTGTGGGTCATGCGCGCGGTGTTCATGGTCTCGGCCCGGGCGTCGGGCGGCAAGCGGCCCTGGTCGTCCAGGTTGCCAAAGCCGTCCGGCAGCTTCGACGCCTTGGCGAATGCCAGCAATCGCAAACCTTCGGCAGCGAGCCATTGCTGATGGGCCGGTGCGTTCAGCCAACTGCTGAACGCCGGTTGGAAGGTGTTCATCGGGGAAGACCTTTTTGTTGTTTTGACGCGAGGGAGTCTAAACAAGGGTGAGTGGGTGGCAGGTAACGAAAGGGGCGAGTTATGTCACAGGCTTGTGACATTCGGCTGAAGACTGTGGTGAGGCTACTGGCGCCATCGCGAGCAGGCTCGCTCCCACAGGGTTCGATGGCAGGCACAAAATCTGCCTACAACATCAATCCACTGTGGGAGCGAGCCTGCTCGCGATGAACGATAACGCAGTCTGACTAATCAGCACTGCGAGGCAACTGCAACGTCACCCGCAACCCACCCTCGCGCAGGTTCTGCAGACTCACTTCGCCGCCATGGCTGTGGGCGATGTTGCGGGCGATGCCCAGGCCCAGGCCATAGCCCTGCTGTTGCCCGGCCAGGCGAAAGTGCGGTTCGAAGACTTGCTCAAGCCGCTGCTCTGGCACGCCGGGGCCTTCGTCGTCCACATGGAGGACAAACGCGGTCTCATCATCATCGATGTGCAGGTGGGCGTTCTGCCCGTACTTCAAGGCGTTGTCGATCAGGTTGCCAATGCAGCGCTTGAGGGCCAGCGGCTTGCCGGGGTACGGCGCCTGCGCCCGACCGTCCTGGGTCACCCGGCCGTTGCCGTTGGGCGCCAGGTACGGTTCGATCAGGCATTCGAGTACGTGGTTGAGGTCCACCGGTTCGATGTTTTCATGGATGTCGGTGTCCTTGACGCATTGCAGCGCGCCTTTGACCAACAGCTCCAGCTCGTCCAGGTCGCGGCCGAACTTGGCTTGCAGGTTCTCGTCCTCCAGCAGCTCGACGCGCAATCGCAACCGGGTGATGGGCGTGCGCAGATCATGGGAAATCGCACTGAACAACTGGCTGCGTTCAGTCAGGTAGCGGCTGATACGTTCGCGCATGGCATTGAATGCTCGCCCGACTTCCACCACTTCGCTGCCGCCGCCCTCGGCCACCGGTTCGACTTCGGCCCCCAGGGACATGTCCCGCGCCACGCGAGCCAAACGCTTGAGGGGCCGGCTCTGCCAATGCACCAGCAAGCCGATGAACAGCAACAGCAGGCTGCTGGTGAGCACGATGAAACCGACCTGCTGCTTGGGCAGATCCTGTTCTTCGAGGCTGGTGTAGGGCTCTGGCAGCAACGAGGCGATGTACAGCCACTCGCCGGGCGCCATCTGGATCTGCGTGACCAGCACCGGCGGGTTTACCGGCTCCAGCGTCAAGGCGTAATGCGCCCAGGAGCGCGGCAGCTCATCGAGCTTCAGCCCGCCGTTGAAGATCCGCAGGTCTTCGGGGCTGACGAACTTCACCGAGATGTCGGCGTTGTTGCCCAGGGATCGGCGCAACACTTCGTCCACCGCCTTGAGCACCGCCAGCTTGCGCGGCGTCACCGGCAGCACATCCATGCCCAAGGGCTTGTCATTGAGCGTCACGACAAATCGTGTGCCACCCATGCTGCGCAATTGATCCAGCACCAGTGGCCGATACGCCACCGGCAGCGAACGCAAGTAACTCACGCTGGCGGTCATCGAGTGGGCCAGGCTGCGGGCGGCGGTGACCAGGCCTTCGAGCTGGGTGGCGCGCAGTTGCGAGACCCAGATCACGCTGGACAAGGTCTGGGCGAACAGCACCACCAGCAGAGTCAGCAGCAGCATCCGTCCGAGCAGCGAGCGCGGCACCGGGACCCGCTTGGCGACTTTCCTGATCCAGTCAGTGACCATTGCTGGCAACCACGGTGGCCGCCAGTTGATAACCGCTGCCGCGCACGGTGCGAATCAGCCGCGGTGGTTTCTCAGTGTCACGCAGACGCTGGCGCAGGCGGCTTACCGCCATGTCGACGATCCGGTCCAGGGGCATCAGTTCACGGCCACGGGTGGCGTTGCCGATGGTGTCGCGGTCGAGGATTTCCTGGGGATGGTCGAGAAACAGCTTGAGCAGGGCAAAGTCGGCGCCGGAGAGAATCACCTCTTCACCGTCGGCGTGAAACAGCCGGTGGCTGACCATGTCCAGGCGCCATTCGTCAAAGGCCAGCACTTCACCGCCGGAGCGCTCCTGGCCGAATTGCGCGCGACGCAGCAGAGCCTTGATCCGCGCTTGCAGTTCACGGGGGCTGAAGGGTTTGCCCAGGTAATCGTCGGCCCCCAGCTCCAGGCCGATCACCCGGTCGGCTTCGTCGGAACTGGCGGTGAGCATGATGATCGGCACATGGGCCTGGCGCGGGTGCTGGCGAACCCAACGACACAGGCTGAAGCCGTCTTCGTCCGGCAGCATCACGTCGAGAATCACCAGGTCGCTCGGCGCATCGTTCAGCGCCTGGCGAAACCCGGCGCCATCAGGCGTGGTGCGCACCTGGAAACCTGCGCGGCTGAGGTAGGTGTCCAGCAGCTCGCGAATCTCCTGGTCGTCGTCGACCAACAAAATCGATTTGTTCACTGAACTCACGGAGCCTCGTCCTTGCTGGTGGGATTGGGGCGGATTATGCCTGATGGATCAGATCTATAAACACACCACAAAACCCCTGTGGGAGCGAGCCTGCTCGCGATAGCGGTATGTCAGTCACATCAATAGCGACTGACGCAGCGCTATCGCGAGCAGGCTCGCTCCCACAGGGGAACGCATTTCATACTTCAAACAGCGGACGACTGCTCCAACGCCACCCCAGCCCCCATCAACCCGGAGTACGGCGCGGTGACCAGCCACACCGGAATGCCCTTGAAGTAATCGCTCATGCAGCCTTTGTCGGCGAAGCACCGGGCAAAACCGCTTTCGAGAAAGAAATCGGCAAAACGTGGGATCACGCCGCCGACGATGTAGACCCCGCCGCGTCCACCCACCGTCAGCACGTTGTTACCCGCCACGCGGCCCAGCCAGCGGCAGAATTGCTCAAGCACTTCCAGGGCGATCGGGTCGCCGGCAAGACCGGCAGCGGTGATCGACTCCGGGGTGTCGAGCACCGGCTCATGACCGTCCACCGCGCAAATCGCCCGGTACACCCGCGGTAAACCGCTGCCGCTCAAAGCGGTTTCGGCGCTGACGTGACCGATCTCGTTGTAGATGTGTTGCCAGAGCTGGGTTTCACGCGGACTGCTCATCGGCAGGTCGACGTGGCCGCCCTCCCCCGGCAGCGCGGCGAAACGGCCTTCGCCCAGGTCCAGCAGGGTACCGACGCCGAGCCCGGTGCCGGGGCCGATCACCACCGCCGGGCGCATCGGCTCCGGGGTGCCTTCGCACACGACCCGGTATTCATCGGGACGCAAACGGGTCATGCCCAGGGCCATGGCCGAGAAGTCGTTGACCAGCAACAGCTTCTCGACCTGCAAGGTCTCGCAGAAGGCCAGGTTGCTCAGGCGCCAGTGATTGTTGGTGAAGCGAAACACATCGCCGCCCACCGGGCCGGCCACCGACAGGCACACCGAACCGATGGACCCCGGCCCCATGCCCATGCCGCTCAGGTACACCTTGATGGCATCTTCGGGGCAGGCGTAATCCGCGGTCGCCAGCACCTGGATGTTTTCCAGGTTGTGGTTCTTCCAAAGCGCGAAGCGTGCGTTGGTCCCACCGATGTCACCGACCAAAGCCAGTTTCAATTAAGCGTCTCCAGGGCAGAAGTGAAGGCGCTGGCGCCCTGCTCTGCCGAGCTGAACGCCATGCGCATGAAACCGAACAGCTCGCGACCGGTGCCGATGTTGTTGCCCAACAGGCCCCTGGCCGGCTCGCGCGCGGCGAATTCCTCGGCGTCCACCTTCAGCTCCAGGGTGCCTTTGACGCCATCGACGCGGATGATATCGCCCTCCTGCACCCGGGCCAACGCGCCACCGACATAAGCTTCCGGGCTGACGTGGATCGCCGCCGGGATTTTCCCCGACGCACCGGACATGCGCCCGTCGGTCACCAGCGCCACTTTGAAACCGCGATCCTGCAACGAGCCGAGGAACGGCGTCATTTTGTGCAGCTCCGGCATGCCGTTGGAACGCGGCCCCTGGAAGCGCATCACCGCGACGAAATCCTTCTCCAGCAGTCCGGCCTTGAACGCATCGGCCAGGTCCTGCTGGTCCTGGAACACCATCGCCGGGGCTTCGACGATCTGGTTTTCCAGAGCGACTGCCGAGACCTTCATCACGCCGCGCCCCAGGTTGCCTTCCATCACCCGCAACCCGCCCTCTGGCGAGAACGCACGGGCCACCGGACGCAGAATGTTTTCGTCGAGGCTTTCGATCGGGCCGTCGCGCCACACCAGTTTGCCCTCTTCCAGGAACGGTTCCTGGGTGTAGCGGCTCAGGCCGTGACCGAGCACGGTGTTGACGTTTTCGTGGAGCAGACCGGCTTCCAGCAGTTCGCGGATCAGGAACGACATACCGCCCGCCGCCTGGAAGTGGTTGATGTCGGCCTTGCCGTTCGGGTAGACATGGCTCAGGGTCGGCACCACCTCGGAGAGGTCGGCCATGTCCTGCCAGGTCAACTGGATACCGGCCGCCATGGCGATGGCCGGCATGTGCAGCGTGTGGTTGGTCGAGCCGCCGGTGGCGTGCAGCGCGACGATGGAGTTGACCAGCGCACGCTCGTCGACGATTTCGCCGATGGGCATGAAGTTGCCGCTTTGCTTGGTCATGCGCGTGACCTGGAACGCCGCTTCGCGAGTCAGCGCGTCACGCAGCGGGGTGTTCGGATTGACGAACGAAGCGCCCGGCAGATGCAGGCCCATCACTTCCATCAGCAGCTGGTTCGTGTTGGCGGTGCCGTAGAAGGTGCAGGTGCCGGGGCTGTGGTAGGACTTCATCTCCGACTCCAGCAGCTCTTCGCGAGTCGCCTTGCCTTCGGCGTAGCGCTGGCGCACATCGGCTTTTTCCTTGTTGGAAATACCCGAGACCATCGGCCCGCCGGGTACGAAGATCGTCGGCAAGTGACCGAAGCGCAGCGCGCCCATCATCAGGCCCGGGACGATCTTGTCGCAGATGCCGAGCATCAGCGCGCCGTCGAACATGTTGTGCGACAGCGCCACCGCCGTGGACATCGCGATCACTTCGCGGCTCGGCAGGCTCAGTTCCATCCCCGCCTCGCCCTGGGTCACGCCATCGCACATGGCCGGGGTGCCACCGGCGAACTGGCCGACCGAGCCGATCTCGCGCAGGGCTTTCTTGATCTGTTCCGGGAAGGTTTCGTAGGGCTGGTGCGCCGACAGCATGTCGTTATAGGACGACACGATGGCGATGTTGGCGGCGTTCATCATCCGCAAGTGGTGCTTGTCTTCCGTGCCGCAACCGGCCACGCCGTGGGCGAAGTTGGCGCACTGCAGCTTGCCGCGCATCGGCCCGTCGCTGGCTGCACCGCGGATCAATGCAAGGTAAGCCTGACGCGTGGCGCGGCTGCGGGCGATAAGCCGTTCGGTGACCTCAAGAACGCGGGGATGCATGTGTAGAACTCCAGGCTAACGGGTGTGGCGACCTGATTGTCTATGCTGGTCAAAAGCCCCCGGCGCATGAGGCGACGGACGGTTTGTTGACCACTCGGACCAGTTGATTCAGGTCACTCGTTGTAGATAAAACAAAATATTGCCACTAAAAAGGC
>Ga0209795_10000037_pt1 | contig 150311 bp, 148 predicted proteins | sample AgamicOrMarz_FD_187166 | JGI IMG/M metagenome (GOLD analysis project Ga0209795, IMG submission 187166) | Agave microbial communities from Guanajuato, Mexico - Or.Ma.rz (SPAdes) (version 2) | ecosystem: Host-associated > Plants > Phyllosphere > Phylloplane/Leaf | place: Guanajuato, Mexico... | reverse complement strand
TTTTGAGCACTTTCACGCAAGAAATCACTCAAGTTTTGCCCAAGCCAATAACCTTTTTTACGGTAAATCTCAGCAAACTCTGCTGGATATGGCACGGCGCCATCCAGATAAACCTGTGTTGTCATGTATTTGGTCCTTGTATTGGCAATTGATTGGGTGAAATCTGGAATCCATCCAGTACAGTACGAAATTTAGCGGCAGTTTCAGCATGTTCAGCTTGCGGACTAGAAGCTTCCACAATCCCTGCACCAGCAAATAAACGGGCAATATTTTGATAAATTCTGGCACAGCGAACAGTCACCGACCATTCACCATTACCTTGTTCATCTGCCCAGCCCATAGTTCCTGCAAATAATTCACGGTTGAATGGTTCAAGTTGCTGAATTAATTCTTTAGCAATTGGACTAGGCTCTCCACAAATTGCGGGTGTTGGGTGTAAGCGTTCAATTAAGTCAAAAACATGTGTATTGGCTTTCTTAAGTTCGCCGGTGATATGGGATGCCAAGTGCCAGAGGCGTTTGGTACGAATGAGGGATGGTTGTTTTGGTACTTGTAATTGCTTGCAAAAAGGTGTGAGCTCATCGGCAATCATTTCGATGACGAGTGCATGTTCACGTTGATCTTTTTGTGAAGCCAGTAATGCTCTGGCATTGTTTTGGTCTACGGTTGGGTCATCATCACGAGCCAATGTACCGGCAACCGGTTTACTCCAGATTTTTGTATTTTGCTTTGCAATTAAGAGTTCGGGGCTTGCACCGACAAACCACCCTTCACTTTGAGGATGCCTCGCAACTGCATAGTTATAACCTTCTGGATTATGCTTAGCTAAGTTATAAAATAAGTCCGAGACAGGAATATTTTGTTCAAATTCAAGTTGTAAAATACGAGCTAGTACAGCTTTATCGAGTTTTTTCGCCTGCATTTGTTGAACTAAATACTTAACTTGATGTTGGTAATGTTCACCTAAAGGGAAATAATCCGCCTTTTCTAAAGATAAAAAACCAAAATCAATATCAGATTGTGCATAGAGTACTTTCTGATAGATTTTTGCATTTTGCATGAGCATTAAATTGACATCGGCTGCAGAGCAAAATGGTAGTCCACCCATAATTTTGACGTCTTTATAACCGTCATTTATTGCATGCTGTAATTGAGTTCGCGCTTCATCTAACCAATCTTTTAAAAGGCTATTTTTAGCGACTTGAATATCTCGTAATTTTTGATGACTATTGATGGTGTATTCTGGCGTGGTAAAAATAAAACCTGCGTCATTTCCACAATTTAAAATTTCTTGCGCTAGTGCAACGCGGCTTTCAGTAAAATTTTCTCGTTGGATAAAATACGGATGCTGTGCCGACATCTCGCAACTCCTTATCAGTTATTTTGTTGTAATGAATGGAAGTTTAAACGCCTAAAGTGGCTCCTCCATCAACCACAATTTCTTGCATGGTAATTTGTGCGGCCTGATCAGAAAGTAAAAAACTCACCGTATTGGCAATATCTTCAGGTTGGGCTAATTTCCTTAAGGGAATGCCTGTACGGTATTGGCTTAAATCTCCATCGATTACCGCAGGCGGAGGCGAATTATCTGTCCAAAGCTGCTGCTGCATTTGAGTTAGCGTAGAGCCCGGTGAAACAATATTAAGTCTGACTTGATGAGGTGCAATTTCAAGCGCAAGATTACGACAGTAATGGCTCAATGCAGCTTTTGTAGTTGCGTACATGCCAAGTTGTATACGTGGCATCCGTGAACTATTTGAGCTAATCGTGACAATACTTCCCTGCTTTTTTTCACAAAAATGCTTGGCCAGTTGTTGACTAATCGCAATAGGTGCCATGACATTTACTGCGAAAAGTGTTTGCCAGTCTTCTGTTTTTGCTTCAAGCATAGAACACATAATCAAAACGCCCGCCGCATTCACTAAACCCGTCACGCTATATTTGTTTAAAATATTATTAATGAGCTTTGCTGTTGTTTCTTGATCAGTAATATCTTGCTGAAAGCCGTGCCAACGTGAGATTTCACGTTCTTGTAGCTTTTGAGTGATTTCCCATTGTTCTGGGTTTTCCTGTCGGTCGATGCCAATCACTTGATACCCTTGCTGCAATAATTTTTTTGCAATAGCAGCTCCAATACCTCTTGCAGCACCTGTGACTACGATGGTAGAGCTCATGTTTTACTCCAGTTTGACTCGAATATTAAATTGCGCCACATAATTGCAAATAATTATCATTATTATCAAGTGCGATAAATATCAAACATAAGATTACAATCTAAATCAAGTTATTTATTAACCATAAATCTAACTTAAATTATTGTTTTTAATTAACATTAGTAAAACGCATCTTTTTTTATTGATTATAATGATAATTGTTTTCATTTACTAATGAGAATCATTCTGATAATTTGACCGCGCTTTCTTGTCGAGATGGACTCAAAATGAAGCCATTTTCTCAACCCTTACATCCCCTATTTCAACAACTCAATGTTGGGAGTGAAGTCTGGTGGAATACCGTAAAAAAACTAGGTAGCCCGCTGGTCAACCTACAAAAAAATAAAGCGCTATGTACCTTTATTTGGCGTAGTTCTGAACTCAAAGAAAGCCTTTTTGTTTATATCGATATCTATTCACAAAGCCCTTCTATCTATCAAAAGTGGAATCGTTTTAGCCGCGTAGCTGGGACAGATGTGTACTTTTTTGAAATAGAGTTGCCTCTAGCTTGGGCTGGTAGTTACGTGGTCGTGACATCTAGTGAGGAGGCCCCAGAAACAGATTGTGCAGCAACACGACGCATATGGTGGCAAACCCAGCTTAAACAGAATGCTCAAATTGATCCATTCAATCAACATCGGTTTTACACAGGACATCTGGCTCGATATGTCAATCAAATTCAACTTGAAAACACAAAATCTTTAATAGCCGATTGCCCGATTACAAAAACATTTCAATGGTCAAGTTGCTTATGCCAACAGGACTATTTAGTCGACGTTTTTATTAGTCATCAATCAACTCAAGAAGACTTGCCACTCATCATTTTGCTTGATGGCCAAATCTGGAGCCGAGAGCTTTCGATTATTCCCGATCTTCAGCATTTAACTGTTTCAGATAAGATTCGCCCAGCAGTTTATGTTTTTGTTCATAGTTTAAATAGTCAACAACGCCAACAAGATTATGGTTGTCATGATGCGTTTAGTCAGGCGTTGGTTTATGAACTTATTGAAACACTTCTAAAAGAATATTCCTTTATTTCTAAAACAGACATTACCTTATGTGGTCAAAGTTTAGGTGGATTATGCGCTTTACATAGCGCCTTGTTGTTCCCGACCATTTTTACTTCTCTGATTTTACAGTCTGGATCTTATTGGTGGTCAGATTTTTCGAACAGTACATTAGGTCAAAAATATAAAGGGAATATTTTAGAACTGCTTCAAAACCTATCTCATCCATTATCAAAAACAACTCAAATTTATATCAGTGCTGGCACGTATGAAACCGATATGCGGGACGATGCCCTACAGCTTTATCAACAATTGCAATCATTCAATCAAGTGAGCTTTCACAGTTTTTCAGGCGGACATGATGCCGTGAACTGGCGTACCGACTTGCTTAAGGCATTGCAAAAAACTCTTTCACTATAACCATTTGTTTCATCAAGGATAACAATATCATGAGCAACTTACAGGAAAACTATATTAATCCTTTCGATAACGAAAGTTTGTCTTTTCAGGTTTTAAAAAATCAACAAGGTGAGTTCAGTTTATGGCCTGCTCAACATCAGGTGCCATCGGGTTGGGATGTTCAGCATGGACCGGATACACGGGCTTCGTGTATTGCATATGTGGAAAAGCACTGGGTTGCGATTAACCCCTTTCAACAAGCGTAAAGGAGTATTGGCATGAATCAGGCATTAAACAATGAATTTACTCCGGACCTTTCACAACCCGCTCGTTTTGAATTGGCCTCTACTCAGCTCGGCATTTTCCTTGCCGATCATTTAAGTTCAATTGAAGATTTATATACCATTGCGCATTGTTTGGAACTACCAAAAACTGTCGACATCCCCACATTTAAAAAAGCAATTCAAATCGGCTTAAATGAAGCCGACACAGTCATTGCTTCATATTCATCTGACCCGTCTCAACCATTTATTGAGCTTAATAATCAAATTCAGTTTCAAATCGAAGAATTTGATTTTTGTCATTTAACGCCTAAAAAAGCTCAACAACGCTTATGGGACTGGATGCCATCAGATCGTCAATGTGCTAAATCACTTAAAGCGGGTGAATCTCAACTGTTCCGTCAGGTGCTATTTACGACACATGACAAAGTGTATTGGTATCAACGTTATCACCACATCATGCTTGATGGCTTTAGCATGATTAACTTAACCAAACGTATTGTTGAGCTATATCAACAATTACAAGAAGGAAAAGATCTTTCGGTTTCCCCGTTCATTGGTGTGAATGACGTTATTTCGGAACGTCAGGCTTATGAAAATAGTCATCAATTTAAAATAGACCAAGCTTTCTGGAAAGCTTACTGTGAAGATTTACCGAGTCCAATTAGTTTAAGTACTCATCATTTAGCGGCAAAAACTACAGCAACATTTGTTAAGCATCAGCTGCGTTTTTCGACAGGAATTTTAGAGCAAATTCAGGCTTTAGCTGCGCAAACCAAGTTGGCTTTAAATGACATGATGATGTCATTGTCATTACATTATATTTACAAAATGACCGATAAAGCCGAGTTGGTTAACGGTATTCCATTTATGCGCCGTTTAGGTTCAAAAGCGATTCGCTCAACCTTACCTACGGTAAATGTCCTACCTGTGAAGTTTAAAGTTGCTGAAAAAGACAGTTGGGTGAGCTTGGCTCAACACGTACAAGAGCAATTACGAGAAATTCGTCCGCATCAAAAATACGATGCAGAACAAATTTTAAGAGATTTAAATAGTATCGATATTCATGAACGAATGTACGGCCCTATTTTAAATTATAAAGCTTTTGATCAAGACTTGGTTTTAGACGGTGAAAAGGTCAAAACACACCATATTTCTACAGGACCAATTGATGATTTTGAGTTTTCTTTTATTGTTCAAGATCATGAATTGATTATCGAACTACGTGCAGATTCGCAGCGTTATACACAAGATGAGCTATTTAACCACGGTCAACGCTTAACGTTATTGCTCGAACAAGCCTTGATTCGTCCAGAACAGCCATGTAGCAATTTTAATATTACAACACCACAAGAGCTTACTGCCCTGACCCAAAGTGGTATTGGTCCACGTGTTAGTCACCCTGAACAATATAATAATGTTTTAGATATTTTTTATGAGCAAGTGAAAAAATATCCTGAACGTACCGCCATTGTGAGTGGTGAACGTACAAACCTTCAGCATCTCAGTTTTGCTGAGCTTGCAGTAAAAGTGAATCAACTGACTCGTTTTTTACAAGAAAATGGGGCCAAAAAGCAAACTGTGATTGCGGGAGCTATTCCTCGTTCGATTGACTCAGTTGTGGTGATGTTATCTGTACTCAATTCTGGTGCGAGTTTCTTACCTCTCGATTTAGATTATCCAATCGATCGTATGCAAATGATGTGTGAAGATGCAAATCCATTATTTGTATTAACGACACAAGCTCTTGCACAGCAACTACCACAAAATATTCAGCAGTTATATCTTGATCATGAAGATGTTCAAACGCAAATTCGAAAGCAAGATGCGAGTGATATTCCTGCCGAAAATCGTAAATTTGATTTCCAAGATGTTGCATATGTAATTTTTACCTCAGGAAGTACGGGTCGCCCTAAAGGAGTAATGAACACACATGGTTCTTTACTCAACCTCATTTTGTCGCATAAACCAACCATTTACTGGCCTGTATTAGAAGCGGTAAATGAGCGTTTCCCTGACCGTCCGTTACGTGCAGCGCATACCCACTCTTTCTCGTTTGATTCATCTTGGTTGCAAGTTTTCTGGATGTTATGGGGCCAAGAGCTACATATTTTTGATGAAAACATGCGTCGTGATGCATTTGGCTTAGTGCAAGAAATTCAACAACGGCAAATCGATACACTGGATTTACCGCCATCTTTTTGTGCGCAAATGATGACAAACGGCTTATTTGCTGAGAATCAGCATCATCCAAGTCTTATTTTGATTGGTGGTGAGGCTGCACCTCTAGCCTTATGGCAACAGCTCAATGCTCAGCCAGCACTTTTTGCTCATAACTTATATGGCCCAACAGAATATACGGTTGATACTTTCCGGGCAGAATTAAAACAGACCGCTCGCCCTGTCATTGGTAACCCTATTGGTAATACACAGGCCTATGTATTAGATCGTCATTTACAACGATGCCCGACTGGCGTCATTGGTGAGCTGTATATTTCTGGCTTTGGGATCGCCAATGGTTATTTAGGTCGCGCTGACTTAAGTGCTGCCCGCTTTGTAGCGAATCCATTTGAACATGGACAGCGCATGTACCGTACGGGTGATTTAGTCCGCTGGAATAGTGCGGGTAAACTTGAGTTTATGGGGCGCTGTGATGACCAGATTAAAATTCGTGGTTATCGAGTCGAGATTGGTGAAGTTGAAAATGCACTTTCGATTTTAACCAATGTTGAAAGCGCAGTCGTGATTGCAGAACCGATTAATAACAGTCATCGTTTACTTGGTTACTGTGTAGTCAAAGTCATTGAACTTGATGAAAAAACCAGTGAACAACTAAGTCAGCAATATTTAAGTCAGTTACGTCAAAACTTACCTGAATATATGGTGCCTTCTGCCCTAACTGTCATGTCCGAGTTTCCACGAAATGTAAGTGGTAAAGTCGATAAAAAAGCATTGCCGAAACCTCAAATTCGTACCCATAGCCGAATGGCTGAAACGCCTGAACAACAGCTTTTATGCCAAATTACTGCATCTGTTCTTAAGCTTGACGCTATTGGGATTGATGACGACTTCTTTATGACAGGTGGCGATAGTATTTCGGCTATTATGCTTTGTACTCAATTGCGCCAACGTGGTTACGGCTTAAGACCAAGTGATGTATTCCAATTTAAAACAGTCGCCGCTATAGCGCCGCAACTCACCCGTTTAGATGAACAACAAGCGGCCGTTTCAAAACCGTTATTTTCAGCGGACCTAGAACAAAAGGTTCAAGAAAAATATGGAAAAAACAGTACGATTTTGCCTTTGCTTCCTTTGCAAAAAGGCATGCTGTTCTTATCTCAAGTAGAAAATCAATCAAATTATAATGCCTTTACTCGTCTTAGTTTAAATGGAGACATTGATCCGGTACGTTTACAGCAAGCGTTGATTACCGTATTAAAACGTCACCCTCAATTAGGTGGGCATTTTGATAGCGAATTAGCTGAAGAGCCTGTTTTTATCTATTCATTACACCCTACTCAAGCTTGGCCAGTTCAGTTTTGTTCGGTTACTTCCGATTTACTTGAGCAAACCATTCAAGAAGCATTACAGCAACCGATTTACCTTGACCAACCCTATGGCTTAATTCGGGCAACCTTAATTCAACATGCTCCAGAACAGTCAGAATTATTGATTATGGTGCATCATCTTTTAACAGATGGTTGGTCAACTCCACTATTTTTACAAGACTTTATTAAAGCCTATCAGCAAACGAACCAATCACTGCCAGTGCTTGAACATAGTTATGAAACGGTGATTAAAGCTTTATCTGGGCGTGATCATGAAACGTCAAAAGCGATATGGCAACGTGATTTAGCTGATTTACAACCCCTTATTTTATTTAATCAACCCCAGCAAGCTGTACAGGAAACGTCATATCGTTTAAGTGCCGAGTTGGGTGCAAAACTTCAACATAAATTACGCCAACAAGGCATCACGCTCAATGTCTTCATGCAAATGATTTGGGCAATGACTTTAAATATTTATGCTCATCGTGAAGATATTGTGTTTGGTACTCCTGTTTCGGGGCGTTCAGCACCTATCAATGGTTTAGAGCAGCAGATTGGATTGTTTTTAAATACGATTCCGGTGCGTGTAAAACTCAACATGCAGCAAACACTTTGGGAACAATTGCCTCAGTTACAGCAATTGCATGTTGAACATTTAGAGCATGATGGTTTAGGACTAAGTGCAATTCAGCAATTGATAGCTCAGGGCAATCTTTTCGATAGTTTGTTAGTTGTAGAAAACTACCCAGATAACCAGTATTTACAGCAAAAACTTGGTGATGCTGCTATTTCCAAGCTTACAAATCGCGGTTATAGTCATTATCCGCTTGCTTTGTTGGTTATTCCTGATCATCAAATTGAGCTATTGCTCGAACAGCGTGGTGTAATTGATCAGCCAGAACATTTCTTAGAGCGAATGGTTCAATTGATTGAAATTGCATTAAATGAACCAGAGACTTCTCTAGCTCATTATCGCTTACAACTGGCCGAAGAACGCGATTTAATCCAGAAAACAAATCAAACTCAATACTATGTTCGTCAGAGTACGTTACAGCAATTACTCAGAGAACAAGCTCAAATTACGCCTGAACAAACGGCGTTATCAGATGAAAATCATCAGCTCAGTTTCAGTGAAGTGCGTTTGCAAATTTATGCGTTAGCACAGCAATTACAAATCGCGGGTGTACAGGCTGGAGATATTGTTGCTGTTGCCCTACCAAGATCAGTCAAATTGAGTATTGCGATTTTAGCGGTGATTGAAGCAGGTGCAGCTTATTTACCTATTGATTTACAACATCCGTCTGAACGCATCAAATTTATGTTGCAAGATGCTAAATCTAAACTTGTGATTGGTGAACAAAAAGATTTAGCAGCTATTGTTCACCCATCAATAGCTACCTTTGCTTTTAATGAATTATTTGATGAAACAAAGGTTGATTTAAGTAGCTATAAAACGACAGTTATTACCCCACAGCATCCGGCCTATTTAATCTATACATCGGGTACAACAGGCCAGCCAAAAGGTGTCATGGTTTCTCACCAAGCCATTGTGAACCGTATTTTATGGATGCAATCAGAGCATCCGCTGTCAGCAACCGATACGATTTTGCAAAAAACACCATGTACTTTTGATGTTTCAGTATGGGAGTTTTTCTGGTCATATTTAGTAGGTGCACGACTAGTGATGGCACCTATAGATGCACACCGTGACCCATTGGCATTATTAAGTCTCATTCAAAAATATCAGGTAACAACATTACATTTTGTACCGTCAATGTTGGCTGTTTTTGAAAATGCTGCTACCGAAATTTTGTCCTCTGCTCAGCGTCAAAGTTTACCAATCCGCCGAGTGTTCTGTAGTGGTGAAGCATTACCAACGGCTTTAGCAAAATCATTTACCGAGCACTTTAGCTGTGAGCTACATAACTTATATGGCCCAACGGAAGCTGCGGTAGATGTGAGTTATATGGATGCAACACTAGGTTTACACCCTGAAGAAAGTAGCGTCGCAATTGGTTATCCAGTCTGGAATACCCAGCTTTATATTTTAGATCAATACTTACGCCCTGTTCCTGTTGGAGTAGACGGTGAGCTTTATTTAGCAGGCCATCAACTTGCCATGGGATATTTGCATCGAGCAGACTTAACCGCATCACGTTTTGTGGCAAATCCATTTACAGCAGGTCAACGCATGTATCGCACTGGTGATATTGCCCGTTGGCATGCAGACGGTAGTATCCAATATATAGGCCGTGCTGATGATCAGCTAAAAATACGGGGTCAACGTATAGAACTGGGTGAAATTGAACAGCAATTACGCTTAATCAGCGGTCTAGATGCGGTGGTACACCCAGTTCCTTCTGAACAAAATAAAGCTGATGTTCAGTTGGTTGCTTACTTGCAAACAACAGCACCTGTGGATATTGAGCGGATAAAGAAACAATTGGCGAAACAGCTTCCTGTATATATGGTGCCTACACACTATGTATTAGTCGAGCAATTCCCATTAAGTCATAATGGTAAGTTGGACCGTAAAGCACTACCGCAACCACAGCTTGATCTTTTAAATATAGAAAAACAGTACGCCACTAGTGCTTTTGAGCATGAACTGACACGTATTTTCCAGCAAGTTTTAAATACAGATCAAAATATTGGTGTGAACGAAGACTTCTTTGCTATTGGTGGACATTCCATTTTGGTAATGAAACTTGCAATTGAAATCCGAAAAGTATTTAAGCGGACTATTCCAATTGGCCAGTTGATGAGTCATGTCACGATTCAACGTTTAGCAGCTTTACTTCTTACACAAGAACGTTTGGCAGAAGTTGAACAAACTGGCATGCAGCCTATTTTACCAATCCGTTCTGGTTCTGGGCATCCATTGTTCTGTTTCTACCCGGGTTCTGGTTCGGCATGGCAATATACGGTTCTGAATCGTTATTTGCATTCTGATCTGCCTATTATCGGTTTGCAGTCACCTCGACCAGATGGCCTATTGGCAAATAGTACTGATATGGACGAATTGGTTGAAAAACAACTTGAGATTATTCGCAAGCAACAACCAACAGGACCTTATACGTTACTAGGTTATTCACTTGGCGGCACTGTGGCTTATGCCGTTGCAGCGAAGTTAACTGAACAAGGTGAAAAAGTTGATTTTCTTGGTTTATTAGACACTTACCCTGCTGAAATTCATCAGTGGTTAGATTTGTCGGTAGAGGAAATGAATGCTGAAGCTGAACAAGAACAGCTTCAATTCTTCAATGATATTTTAGCTGATGCAGATATGGCTTTAAGTGAAGAAACCCGCCGTTTACAAGAGGATATTTTTGCGAACTATCGCGATGCGGTCCGTTTATTAAAACCGTATAAAATGCCGCACTTTGACGGTGAACTACACTTAGTTGTCGCTGAAAAAGACTTGCTGCCGTATATCCAACCAGAACAACAATGGTCACCTTTAGTCAAAAAACTCAATATTGTTCGACTCAGCGAAGCGGACCATACCAATATATTGTCTCCGCAGCAGCTTGAAACACTTGGCCCGATTTTAAACCGCATGATTTGTCAGGCGCGCGGTTTAGAGGAGAACACGCCATGAGCTTCAAATCTATATTGACCGACTTTAGTCTTTTAAAACGCAATGCTCATTTCCGACATGTATTTATTGCCCGCACATTGTCATTGTTAACCATTGGTATGTTAGTCGTGGCTATTCCAAAACAAGTCTATGACATTACGGGTAGTTCATTAAATGTTGCCGTTGCAATGGCTTTTGAAGGCATTGCCATGTTTATTGGTTTATTGCTTGGTGGTTTGCTGTCAGATCGCAAAGACCGAAAATGGCTAATTTTATTGGCACGTGGTGTATGTGGCTTAGGCTTTGCTGGCCTCGCCATCAACGCCATGTTTGAGCATCCTTCGCTTTATGCCATTTACTTTCTTTCAGCATGGGATGGTTTCTTTGGTGCACTCGGTGTAACCGCAATGATGGCGATCATGCCTGTGATTGTAGGGCGGGAAAATATTGTACAAGCCCGTGCAATCAGTATGGTATCCGTACGTCTTGCAACCGTTATTTCACCTGCAATCGGCGGTATATTAATTGCTGCTAGCGGTGTTGCAACCGTGTATTGGGTCTCAACCGTAGGTACTTTACTTACTGTATTTTTATTGATGGGACTACCTGCGCTTAAACCACAACACGCATCAAATGGCGAGAGCCCTCTTCGCCAATTAGTTCAAGGTTTTAAATTCGTCTTTAAAAATAAAGTAGTCGGTAGCACGATTTTAATTGGCACATTGCTTAGTTTTAGCAGTGCTATTCGAATTATTTTTCCACAAATGGCAGATGAAATTTTTCACGGCGGTGCATTCGAACTCGGGCTTATGTATACGGCAGTGCCTTTAGGCTCGACTTTAGGAGCTTTACTCAGTGGCTGGACAACACGTTTACTCAGACCCGGCTTGATCATGCTCTATACATGTTTAGGTGTTTTTAGCTGCATGATTATGATCGGACTTTCACCGTGGTTAATCGTGACTTTGCCCATTTTATGTGTATTTGGATATTTGATGTCGATTGCCAATTTGCTTCAATACAGCATTGTGCAAGGACATACGCCTGATGAATATTTAGGACGTATTAATTCAATCTGGCTTGCACAAGATGCATTAGGCGATTCGATTGCCACCACAACTTTAGGTCTTTTAACTCGGTTCTTACCAATATCCGGAAGTATCCTCTTCTTTGGCATATTAAGCTTTGCAGTCGGTTTTATGTTCTTATTCAACTCTCAAGATATGCGTGAAACAGGATTCCAAGATCCTAAGTTACAAGAAAATTAAACTCTAAATAAAAAAGAAGGCAATTCGTTGCCTTCTTTTGCTTTAAGCAGAATGATGTGCTTGAAAAACCCAAGTCATAATATGGTCTTGTTCTATGGTCCAGCCACCGTCATAGTGTTCTAAGAGTTGATAGCGCTGCTGAATTTTCGGCAAAAAAGTTAGCCTTAATGTTTGATTTTCAAAATTAATATCGACTATAGATGCTTCCAAGAAATCAATATATTGCTTTGCAGTGGGATAAACCGCTTTATATAAGCTTTCTTTTACAGAGAAAATTAAACTCACATAACTGGCAAAATCAAAAAACTCAGCCGCTTTATTTTTCCATAAATCAAACTCAGATGGTGTTAAAACAAGATGTGCACTTTCTTGAGCAAATTCTGAGGTCACCCAGTGTTCAATATCAATTCCTAAATAAATCGCATTATTAGATAACGCGACAATTAACTTATTTTGTGAATGACTAATACTCCCCAAAACATGGGATGGCCAGATGGGTAAATGTTCGTGCATCGAGGTTATTGAATGATCTAAACCAAAATGATGACTTAAAACAGCCTGAGCCAATACTCTCCCACAAAGGTATTCTTGTTGACGTTTTGGATGTGCTTGAGCAATTTTTAGGGGATGCTCTAATTGCTGGTCTATATGCAAATGATGTGTTTTTGATAAATCTAGACCATAACAAAATAGCTCGGATGTAAAAAAAATAGGGTGCGAAATTTCATAAATTGATTTACTGAGTGGTTCAGGAATGTATAGATAATGACTCACTGGATTCGGCTTCAAAATAAATATTTTTAATGAGTTATCTTCTATCTTAACTTACATACTGCAAATCTATAAATAATTATATTTATCATTTGATAATAATTATTATTTACTTATACTGTTGGGTAAATTTTGACTTTAATTTACTTATAAACATCGATTATGAAACTTATAGGACTTTTTTTGACCCTGTTGGGAGCGGTCAGTATCTATTGTAGTCATAGCAACCAAAATCTGTTGTCTCAACATCTTCCTAATTTTTTTAAGTATTTAGGTCTAGTGCTATTAGGCATTGGATTTATTGCGCTCTTTGCAAGCTTACCGAAAGTGGTTGCCACTTTTTGCTGGTTCATGCTCATCATTTTTGCGTGGTCGTTTCTTCCCTTTATGGCGCTTTTTAAACGGAAACTGGTCTCATGAAAGCTAAAATTCAGTTTCCTATTCAGCCAGATTGGTGGGGTAAAACCTTTGCTGGTGGTGTTTTAGGTCTAAGTCTTTCTATCGCGATTGGTAATTTGATTGTTTTATTAGGCCAACCTTATATAGCCATGGATTTATTGGTGCAATTGGGGATGTGGAGCATTCCGTGGTGTTGGATGCCTATTATGTTTGGCAGTTATTTTTTTACGTCTGGGCAAAAAGCGCTTATCTATTTATTGATTGCCAATACCCTAGCGTATAGCTGTATTTTTGTATTACGGGGTTAAACATGAAAGTACGTTCAGACATCATGAAATTAGCAAAAAGCATGCATACTTGGGTGGGTGTATGTGCAGGGATTTTGCTTTTTATCTGTTTCTTTGCTGGTGGCCTCAGCATGTTTCAGCACCATATTAGTAAGTGGGCTACCCCAACACAGCAAGTTTTACCGAAAGTCTCACCCGACCAATATAATGAACTCATTCAAAAAGTACAGACGGCCTATCCTGCTGCGCAAAAGAACTTCACACTAAATTTATCATCCAATGAATTTCACTATGCGCCCATTACGTGGAGCGAACATGAACGTGGAGAAGGCTTTAATGCTGCTCAATCTACGTGGATGGCAAGCTTAGATGAAAAAGGTCAGTTAATCGTTGCCCAAGAAAACCTATCTAAAGCTGGCTGGCTAATCGAACAGTTACATGAAACAGCAGGCATACCGGGCATGGCAGGTCATCACGGATTAGGTCTCTATGTGATGGGCGTGGTTTCAATTTTATATTTTCTTGCCCTGCTTTCAGGAGTGATCATACTTTTACCAACCTTGGTAAAAGATTACTTTGTTATTCGCCCTGGTAAAAACAAAAAGCGCTTTTGGCTAGATGCGCATAACGTGATTGGAATTACCAGCTTACCTTTCCACATCATTATTAGTATTAGCGTTATTGTCTTTGCTTTTCATGACTTTTTTTATGATGCGATTGGACAACTTGCACTCAAAGGACAGCCTGTTTTTCAGCGCTCTCCCCCTACCCTTATTCAGCCTAAACAAACACAAATCGATGTTCAGCAAATATTAGCTCAAACTAAAAAAGTAGCACCTGAATATTCAGTCGACTATATCCAGTTCAGTGGTCTAGATAAGCCTGAAAAAGCCAATGCACGTATTGCTCTCTATAGCGCAGATCAGATGTTGCGCGGTGCAAATCATGACTTTATGCGTATGAACCCATATGCAGTTGAGCACTTTAATCATAAAGGCATTAACACACAGACTGATGCTGGGAATAAGTTAATCAACGCCATGTTTAGTCTACATTTTGGAAGTTTTGGCGGTACGGGCGTACGTTGGATTTATTTTGTTTTAGGTGTTGGTGGCGCTTTCTTGTTTTATACAGGTAACATCCTTTGGGTTGAAACCCGTGCACGTAAGCAAAAGCGTGCTGAAGATCCTGTTCCTGTTCAACGTAAAGATGTAGTGTTCCTTGCAAACTTAACTATAGGTGCATGTTTAGGGTGTGTTTTAGCAGTCGTGGGTACAATGTTGGCCAGTCGTTGGCTTTTCGCAGCGCTTAACATTGAAAGCATGAATCACCTCTTTATGTATGGTTATTATGCGATTTTCCTACTGAGTTTGATTTATACCTTTGTGATTGGCTATGCAAAAGCTCTACCACAACTGCTGTTAACTCTGGTTTTAGTGTTATTTGCGATTCCGCTAACATCCCTTTTAGCTTACTTCATTCCTCAAAGTGGCTTATGGGTACATAGCGGAGAAATATTAGTGGTTGATTTCTTAGCTATCATTTTTGCTTTCGCTTTCTGGCGTTTTTATCAACAAGCCCAAGATCGCCTAAAATCTGCTCCAACAGGCAGTTTATGGGCTAGCTAACAACCTTGAATTAACCAGACTGAAATAATGTGTGGAATATGAAAAATTATAAAACCCACATTGTTTCGGTCAGTTGTTTAATTTCTTGAATATCATGACTCACATAAATCATCGGAATTTTTATTTCCTGTTTTACCTTTTGAAAAAAAGGAATAATTTCAGCTTTATGGTTCGCATCAAGTGCTGATAAAGGCTCATCAAGCAGTAATAGCTTAGGTGAATATAACAATGCTCGACCCAGTGCCACGCGCTGTTTTTCCCCTCCTGAGAGTTTAATGGGCATGCGTTGTAATAAGTGCCCTAACTTTAATAACTCAATAATATAATCTGCTTCAAAGTGACGTTCTTGTTGGGACAGATGCTTAAGACCAAATAATAAGTTTTGCTTTACCGTTTTATGCGGAAAAAGCTGAGCATCTTGAAAAACCAATCCAACATGACGCTTTTGCGTGCTCAAATTAATTTTCTGATTTGAATCAAACCATGTTTGGTCCTGTATCTTAATGAGCCCACTACGTGGAGTATTCAGCCCTGCAATGGCATGTAGAATTGATGTTTTACCTGATCCAGAGGCACCGAATAAGCCAATAACAGAAGCATCCGACTGGAAACTAGGTTCAATATGAAATTGCCCCATTTGTAGCTGAAAACGGCATTCAATCAACATAATCTCACCGTCCTAAACGCTTCTTTTGATAACGATGAAACCACTGTGCAAACCATAACGCTAAAAAAGCCACGCTTAGCGACAAAACAATAAGCCTTTGAATAGCGGTCTCGGTATCGGGTTGTTGCATTAGGCTATACATGGCTAGAGGCAAGGTTCGTGTTTCATTTGAAATATTACCCACAAAGGTAATGGTAGCCCCAAACTCACCTAAACTGCGGCAAAAACATAAAATAGCACCAATTAAAATTCCACTGCTGGCAAGAGGTAAAGTGACATGAAAAAATGTCCCTAAAGATGAGGCACCTAATGTCTTTGCTGCCATTTCTAAACGCTGATCGACCAGTTCAATCGCTAGCCGAATAGATTGAACCAATAGCGGGAAACCCATCACTGCAGAAGCAAGAACGGCGCCTTTCCAGTTAAATGCAAAATCAATTCCGAGCGGTGCCAAATATTGCCCAATAACGCCGCGACTCCCAAAAACTTGTAATAGCAAATAACCCGGTACAACTGGCGGTAATACCAAAGGTAAAAATACCAGTGTTTCAATGAATGACTTACCCCAAAACTCTTTACGCGCCAAAAACCATCCCACACAAATCGCAGGAATAATACTGACCACAAGACAACTTGCTGCCACCTTACAAGAAAGTTGCAGAACGCTGAGCTCTTCTGGGGTTAAAGAAAACATCATGGTTTAACTGGAACCAACACGCTAAAACCATATTTTCTAAATACGGCTTTAGCTTGGTTGCTTTGTAAAAATTGATAGAACTTTGTTGAGTTCGGATTCTTTTTAACCATCCCTACAGGGTAAGTAATTGGCGGATGCATATTTTCTGGAAATACGCCAGCTACTTTTACGTCTTTACTGATCGCTGCATCAGTTGCATAGACAATCCCAACCTGACATTCACCACGCGCAACAAAGTTTAATGCAGCTCGAACATCTTCTGTTTCAACTAACTTTGGCTCAATACGGTTCCACCAACCTAAATTGGTAAAAGCTTGTTTAGCATATTTGCCTACAGGCACACTTTTAGTATCCCCTGTACAAATCTTTCCGATAAACACTTTACTTGGATCGGTGGTTTTATCTAGTTTTACGTTTAGTGACTGCCCTTTTGGAGTAATTAGAACCAAACGATTGCCTAATAAATTTATACGGTCATTAGCGGCTACTCGTTTTTTGCTTTGCAGATAATCCATCCACTGTATATCTGCTGAAATAAAAATATCTGCAGGTGCCCCAGCTTCAATTTGTTTCGCTAATGTCGATGAGCCTGCATATGAAGTTTTGACTTCTATATTATTTTGTTTTTCATAAATTTTTTCTAAATCATTAATTGCATTGGTTAAGCTTGCTGCTGCATAAACAGTAACTGATTCAGCCTTGACTGAGATATTAAAGACCAATCCTATGCTGAGCACCGAACAAGCTAAAGTTAATTTTTTTATCTTTCTAGCACTTACCATTATGTCTTACCTTGTTGTCGTTTTTTGCAGCGATATATACCCAAGAATATAGCGCCATACAAAAATTATGAAAAGCATAATTCGTCAAATATAGATGATCGGAATGAAGGTAAATAGCGCAATTTGTATTTAAAACTTCATTTTGGTGCATTCGGTAGTGAGGCTAACCATTTAAGAGCACTATATAAAACTTATTTTCTTTTAAACTTTAGTGAATAATTTAATTGGTTTTATGGTCATCCCTATGCCAAAAATCACATAGAGATAACCATAAAGATCAGTCGTTTATGCCAGCTACTTTTTTAGATACGCAATAAAAAACGCCTATCCCAGACCATCTTTTACGATCGTGCAGAATAGACGCCATTGTCTGTGTAACTGAAAATTGCAGCAGTGCTTTTTCAGCGTGCAATTTATATTAAGCAAAAGCTATACCACATTAAAAAATTGAGTCACTATGAAAGTTTTCATTTAGCCTTTTAAATAGCTACTCATAATTTGATAATCATGTTCTAGGGCTTGTCGAGCATTAATTTCCATTTGCCGATAATGCTGTAAGACTTTCTGGCCCAAAGCTGTAACGGCTGCTCCACCACCATGTGTTCCGCCCGTTTGAGTTTCAACTAAAGCCGTTTGAAAGCACTGATTCATTGTATCGACCAATTGCCATGCACGGCGGTAGCTCATATTCATAGATTTTGCAGCTTGTGAGATCGACCCCGTTCTTTCAATTGCTTCAAGTAAGTCTGCCTTACTCGGACCAAATGCAATATTCTGCTCTAAAAGAATTCTAATTTGTAATTTTAAGTTTTTTTCTTTCATGGGCTTAGTTCGCAAAATTTCATTTTATGCTCATTAATATTATAAGAGACTTTAATAGGTTAAAACACATACAATTTTAAATCTCTACTCCTTCATAAAAGAGTTCATTTAAAAAATCAAATCTGCACAAAGTGGATAAAGATCTGGAAAAAACGGATAGAGGCCTTGGCTTAATCGCGGTTCAATCAGTTAAAAGCTGAATGAATGGAGGATTGAGCAAATGACCTCATCTAATTTAAAACAATGGAATGATTTTATAGATGGATGTATCGACTTCCGTCCTAACGATGGCGTGTTTCGTATTGCACGTAATATGTTTACCGAGCCTGAACTATTTGACTTGGAAATGGAACTTATTTTTGAAAAGGTTTGGATTTACGCATGCCACGAAAGTGAAATTCCAAACAATCATGATTTCCTAACCGTTCAAATTGGTCGTCAGCCGATTATTGTAAGCCGTGATGGTAAGGGCGAATTACACGCGATGGTCAATGCTTGTGAACATCGTGGCGCAACTTTAACACGGGTTGCTAAAGGCAATCAGTCTACATTTACTTGTCCATTCCACGCATGGTGCTATAAGTCAGATGGTCGCTTGGTTAAAGTCAAAGCACCTGGCGAATATTGTGAAGATTTTGATAAATCAAGCCGTGGCTTAAAACAAGGCCGTATTGCCAGCTATCGTGGATTTGTATTTGTAAGCCTTGATACTCAAGCAACAGATTCTTTAGAAGACTTTTTGGGCGATGCAAAACTGTTCCTTGATTTAATGATTAACCAGTCACCAACAGGTGAACTCGAAGTATTACAAGGCAAGTCATCTTATACCTTTGCGGGTAACTGGAAGCTACAAAATGAAAATGGCTTAGATGGCTATCATGTCAGCACTGTTCACTATAACTATGTCTCTACAGTTCAACACCGTCAGCAAGTCAATGCATCAAAAGGTGAAGAACTTGATACGCTTGACTATAGCAAGTTAGGTGCCGGTGACTCAGAAACTGACGATGGCTGGTTTAGTTTTAAAAACGGCCATAGTGTTTTATTTAGTGACATGCCAAATCCGACAGTTCGTCCAGGCTACAGCACAGTTATGCCATATATGGTCGAAAAATATGGGGACAAATATGCTGAATGGGCAATGCATCGTTTAAGAAATTTGAACTTATACCCTAGCCTATTCTTTATGGACCAGATTAGTTCACAGCTTCGTATTGTTCGTCCTGTGGCATGGAATAAAACCGAAGTCATTAGTCAGTGTATTGGTGTTAAAGGTGAATCTGCGGAAGCACGCCGTAACCGTATTCGCCAGTTCGAAGATTTCTTTAATGTGTCGGGTCTTGGTACGCCGGATGATCTAGTTGAATTCCGTGAACAGCAAAAAGGTTTTCAGGCACGACTTGAGCGTTGGAGCGATATTTCTCGCGGTTGTCAGTCTTGGGAATATGGCGCAACTAAAAACTCACAAGACTTAGGCATTCAACCAGTTATTACTGGCCGTGAGTTTACCCATGAAGGACTCTATGTAAATCAGCATGGACACTGGCAACATCTCATGCTCGACGGCTTAAACAAGAAAGCATTGAAAATGCAAGATATTACTTTTGAAAACAATGCCGTAATGGATGAGGTGTAACCATGTCACAAGAACTACATTTTGCTGTATCTCAGTTTTTGTACAAAAAAGCAGAGCTTTGCGATGCTTATGACTGGGATGCCTATCTAGACCTTTACGATGAAGATAGTGAATATCATATTCCACAGTGGATTGATGACCATAACTATGTTCAAGATCCAAATCAGGGTTTGTCTTATATTTATTATGCAGACCGTACAGGGCTTGAAGACCGTGTATTCCGTATTCGTACCGGAAAAGCGGCATCTGCAACACCATTACCACGTACTTTGCACAGCATAAACAACATTCGCGTTAAAACACTAGATGATGGATTAATTGAAGCAAAAGTTGCATGGCAAACGCTTTATAACCGTCAAGGCTTAGAAGGCTGTTTTTACGGACACGCGACTTATCTTTTACGACAAACAGCAGATGGTTTCCGTATTCGTCGTCAACACAGCATTTTGCTGAATGACAAAATTGATTCCGTTTTAGACTTCTATCACGTTTAAGGGGAATGAAAATGGGACATTCAGTTGCACTTAACTTTGCCGATGGCAAAACCTTTTTCATTTCGGTAAATAACGACGAATTGCTGCTTGATGCAGCAGTTCGCCAAGGAATTAACCTGCCGCTAGACTGCCGTGAAGGTGTTTGTGGTACCTGTCAGGGGCAGTGTGAAACCGGTATTTATGAACAAGAATATGTTGATGAAGATGCATTAAGTGAACGTGATTTGGCTGAGCGAAAAATGTTAGCTTGCCAGACGCGTGTAAAATCAGATGCAGCTTTTTATTTTGATCATGATTCTGCTATCTGTAACGCTGGTGATACTTTAAAAATTGAAACCAAAGTGACTGCGGTTGAGCTGGTTTCTGAAACAACAGCAATTTTACATCTTGATGCGAGCAGTCACGCTGAACAACTTCAGTTTTTGCCAGGTCAATATGCTCGTTTGCAAATTCCCGATACTGAAGACTGGCGCTCTTATTCTTTTGCCAATAGACCAAACGCAACCAATCAATTGCAATTTTTAATTCGTCTTTTGCCAGACGGTGTGATGAGTAACTACTTGCGTGATCGTTGTCAGGTCGGACAAACCCTGCGCATTGAAGCACCGCTTGGTAGTTTCTATTTACGTGAAGTACAGCGACCACTGGTTTTTGTGGCAGGTGGAACAGGGTTATCTGCTTTCTTGGGAATGCTTGATAACTTGGTTGAGCAGCCTAACTCACCTGCGGTTCAGTTATATTACGGCGTAAATAATGAAACCGATTTATGTGAACAGCAGCGTTTACATGCCTACGCAGAACAGCTTCCGAACTTTAGTTATCACCCGATTGTGACTAAGGCAACCGAAGCTTGGCAAGGCAAAGCGGGTTATATTCACGAGCACTTAAATAAAGATCAGCTGGCTGAACAGGCTTTTGATATGTATTTGTGTGGCCCACCGCCGATGATTGAAGCCGTGAAAAATTGGTTAGATGAACAAGCTTTGCAAAACTACCGTATTTACAGCGAGAAGTTTTTACAGAGCAATACATCACGTTAAAAGTATAAATAGCTTAAAAACCACTCAAACATGGGATGATTCAATATACTCTTATAAGGGTATATTGAATTTTTGTTTTTAAAATTAAAAAACCTCTATATATCAATAACATAAAATAATAAATTCCGACAAAATAAATTGACCAGTTCGCTCGGATTTGCTATAAATTTTGATAGATCTTAAGGAATAAGATCATGATGAGATTACGTTATAGTGCCTTTTATATACCTCTATTTTATTTCTCGAATTTATTAAATTAATGGACGAAATCCGAATTAAAAATTTGAGAAAATCACATTAATTAGTGGATAAATTGGTCTGTATATTGCTTATATCTCATTGTAATTTGCGAGTAACTTAATTTTTTAAGTGCCGTATTTACTTACTGTGCAGTTAAGTTTTAAAGCTTTTACAACAGAAGTAAATACAGGAGTGAGCCAAAAGGGATAAATATGAACCAAGCCAACTCCCCCGAACTCAGTGGACGTCATTTTCAAAATGAGTCTATCTTTACCACTGGTAATTTGGTGTTTGATCATCACGATTTAAATGAAACTTGCCGAAATGTCGGGCAAATTTTTAAACCACATGATCTTAAAATCTCTCAGCAGAAGCGAGATTTCAGTGCAACCATGCACCATGTTAAAACAGGCGCATTGTCTATTAGCCGTTTAGAATATGGCGCGGATGTCATTATTGAACCAGATCACCTTGATAACTTTTACTTAATTCAGATTCCAACTCAGGGCTATGCGGAAATCGAGTTTGGTTCACAAAAATTTATTTCTTATTCTCAAGTTGCTTCTCTTATTTCTCCTCAACAATCTTTACGTATGCGCTGGCATGCGAACTCACCACAGCTCATTCTAAAAGTTTCAAAGGATGATTTTACTTACCATTGCCGTCAGCACATTGCTGATTCTGAAAATAACTTACTCGTTTTTGATCCTAAATTAGACTTTGCTACACAAAGTGGAGCCTACTTTTTACAGCTCGTTAGAACCTTGATGGACGCTTTAGCATGTGAGCAACACCCACTCCATCATCCTTTAGCCTTTAAACAATTTGAGTCAAATCTATTTAATGCACTTATTTATGGTCAACCCAATAATGCATTACATAAGCTTGATCATTATAAAGAAAAAACCGTCTCTCCTTATTTTGTGAAGCGTACAGAAGCCTATATTAAAGAACATTTACATGAGCCGCTTAACGTCGAAATTTTGGCTGAACATGCGGGTGTCAGTGTGAGAACACTATTTACTGGTTTTAAAAATTATTTGGGGACAACCCCAATGTCCTACCTAAAAGAATTACGCTTTGAACAAGCTCATTTAGAACTCATGCATAATGAAAATCTATCGGTCACTGATGTTGCATTTAAATGGGGATTTACCCATTTAGGCCGTTTTTCTCAAGAATATAAACGCCGTTATGGTGAGTTACCTTCTTCTACACGTAGATCTGGTCACAGTGAAGGTTCAGGCTTAATTACTTCAATTTTTTCTTAAACTAAAAATAGAGAAAGCCTCTTATATTGATTGATATAAAAGGCTTTATTGATGACTTAGAAATGATGAACATAACGAACTTGTAGTCGCGTACCTTCTGGACGATTTTCAGCATCTTGCTCAAAATAAGCATTTGCGACCAAATGATCATTTTTAGAAAAACTATACATCGCACCGGGGCCAATAGCCCAAACTTGCTCACGTCGACCTTTGACTTTTTCACCATCAACTTCAGTGTCAGTGACTTGTTTGAGCCAATAGCCATTTATCCCTAAACGGAACTGTTCGGTAATGGCATAGTCTGTTGCAAAGTTTGCATGAACTGCTTGCCCAGCTTGCATATCATTTGCTCCAGCAAACGCATAGCTTGGGTCATCATTTTTAAAGTTATAGAGATAATGGATACGTGTTGAGGCGGTCCACTTGGGATTAAACCAATACGTTGCAGCCCAATAAGGATCGAATGAAACAGCGTTATTACTTGGGTTAATATCTTTTTGTTGATCGTATTCGCCAGTAGGTAAATTGACCTGAAACTCAAAACGATGTACAAACTTTGGCCCTTGTGCACCCATGACTGGATCGAACTGAATAAAAGGCCCAATCATGATATCCCCAAAGCCACTTTGGGCCTTAATTGCAGCATTATTCAAGCCATCATCCATGTCCATTTTGCTAACAAAAGGAATTAAAAAATTCATGCCTAGACTGGCTTTATCTTTTACCCGGACATTCGATAAATAACTAATCTGTTCAACCAGTACTTGATAATTTAAATCTGTTTTAGGTAAACCGAGTTTTTGCCCATTGGCATCGACCAGTTTATTGCTATCGTAATTTTGAAAATAGGTTTGAGCATACCAGCCAGGTCCTGCGGGTAAGCCACCATCGAGAAAGCTGGTCATACCTAAGTTTACGGTCGGTAAATCATAGGCATGGGTACCCAATGGCAAACCCAACAACGTCCCTGCTAAAAAGCCATGTTTAATTAAAGTGCTTTTCATCTTCTTATTTCCTATAAAAAAATCACGACCGGATTGATCGTGATTGTGGTGAATTAATGTGCTAATTCTGGATGCTCAGCGGCAATCCGATACTTTCCTGCATGGAATACCAATGGTTCACCTTGGCGTTGTTGGTATTGTTCAATTTGACCAATAAAAATCAGGTGATCTCCACCTTCATACTGATTTACATTGCGGCAAACCAAGGTTGCGAGTGCATCGGATAAAATTGGAACACCTGCATTGCATTGTTGATGGGCAATGCCTGCAAATTTGTCTTCGGCACCTCGAGCGAAATGCCCCGAAAGCTGGTGATGCTCTTGTGCCAACATGTGAATGGCAAAATATTCAGCCTCTACAAAATCAGACAAACTTGGCGCTGTTTTTGAAAGACTCCATAAAATTAATGGTGGATCTAAAGACAGTGAAGAAAAAGAGTTGGCGGTCATACCTATTTTCCGACCATCTTTACCACGAGTTGTAATCACGGTGACGCCAGTTGCAAACTGTCCAAGTAAATTACGAATTTCTCTTGGGTTTTCAGCATTAATCGCTTGTAAAGCTAAAGTTTCAATTGTGTCCATTTTTAATTCTCCCTTTGCTGTTTTGCCCTTAAGCCACTTTTGCTGCGGTTTTTGAGGCCATGAATGCCTGAGCCTGATCTGCATCAAACCACCAAGGGGCAAAAGAGCGCGGGTCATCAAAGTTATTGGCCATAATTGAAGCAATGCTCTGGTTTTGGCTTGCGGCTGCTAATAGTTCAACAACATGTGGCTGCGGTGGCACTAATAGGCTATTGGTCCAAGCCACGACTTTTTCTGCATAGGCCCAATAACGCTCAAAGGTTTGAACCATCCATTGTTCGCTAAAGCTTTGATTATCATTAGCTAAAATGGCATCGAAATAGATCTTGCTACACTTAGCCGCATTGTTTGAGCCTTGCCCAGTAATTGGATCATTGACCACTAAGGCATCTGCCATGCCAAAAATCTTCTTGCCAGACGGTAAGGTTAAAACGGGCTTGCGTACAGTCGGTGGGAAACGCCCTGCCAAATACCCCCCAGCATCGGTCAACTCAACATTTGTGCAGCGTTCATATTCCCAAGGCACAAATTTCTTGAGTAAGTCCAAACTGCATTGCAGATGTTGTTCTGGTGTTTTTACATCTTGCCAGCAGTCCATTGGCCCGTTTGGAATACCTTCAAATACCATGATGTCGCAAGGTCCATTCACGGTCAGTGCTGGAAATGAAAAGTACTCACCGACTTCAGGAATAATATTAAAAGTTACACGAGAGTATGGTGAAATTGGCTTCATGTTTTTGACATAGGTCAGTGCCAAAGCGCGCTGTGGTTTATCAAAGATACTGCGTGCATCATCACGCTCAAACTGTTTAACGACTTCACCTTTACCAGCCGCGAGTAATACAAGCTCGTAGTCGTTTGCGAGTTGTTCTAACTCTTCTATTCCCACATCCTGAATTACTAATCGACCGCCACGGCGTTCAAATTCTTCCAACCAATATGGCATTTTGACGCGTTGATCGACCGATTGAGCGTAGCGCTCAAGACGAGCACTCCATTCAAATGCTTTACCACCATTTTCAGGATTAACTAAAGCTAGCCCAATGCCTTCTACGGCTGGACATTGTTCTTCCCAAAAATTTAGTCCCAAGTCACGTTCAGTTTGTAAAGCGGTATGAAACATACACTGGCTTGACATGACTTTGCCTTGGCGGATTTCATCGGCAGTTCGGTTGGTGATCATGGTTACGTCATAGCCTGTATCTAATAAACCCAAACCAAGCTGTAAACCAGACTGTCCTGCTCCAACAATTGCAATACGGCGCATAATATTCTCCATAATTTTCTAAATGTGCTTTTAAAAGGCTGTGCTATTCGGCTAAACGTGGAATAGCGGGCTGTGATCCTTCAGGGCCCATTACTGAATAACCACCATCGACCGCATAATCTGCTCCGGTAACAAAGCTCGCAGCAGGTGACAATAAAAACAAAACCACGTTGGCGACTTCTTCGGGATGACCCAATCGGCCTAGCAAGTGATAATCGGCTGCCACGCTATCGGCCTTTTCGCGGTTATTACCGCTGACTTCTGCAATGACACGAGACCATGTCCAACCCGGTGAAACTGAGTTGACGCGAATACCATCGGCAGAAAAATCCATTGCCATGCTTTGTGTGAGTTGACGTATCGCAGTCTTAGAAACCGGATATAACCAGCGCCCTGTTTGTGCCACTTTGGCCGAGATAGAAGTAAAATTAACGATTGAACCTTGCTGTTTTTTTAGGTCAGGGTATAAAGCACGGCTCAGCTCAACTGTGGAGACCAAATTAATATCGAGTGCTTGTAACCAATCCTGCCGTGAGGACTTAAAGCCATCGTCTAAGTAGGTACATGCCAAATTCACCAAGTAACTCACTTCACCTAAATGTTGGTGAATATCCGCCACAGCTTGTTGAATAGCTGCATCGCTGGTTAAATCGGTTTGAATAAACATCACGTCATGATTAAAGCTTTCGGCAATCGCCTTTCCTTTGGCATCAATATCTAAAATAGCGACATGAGCACCTGAACTAACTAAGGCTTGCACAACTGCTTTACCAATCAGCGTTGCGCCGCCGCTCACCACAGCGACTTTTCCTTTTAAATCTATATTCATTGCAGATCCTCCTTAATTGACTGGCTTGCCTTCACTACTTGACCAAGATGGCATCAACGTATTTGAAGGAAGATCTTCATCAAGAAGTTTTCGTGCTGTTTCGACACCTGCAACTGGTAAGCCTGTTGGATCTAGTAAACCAATTTGAACTAGTACCGATGCTTGGTCCCAATAAATATGCTCATGGCACAGCTTTGACCCTCTGAACTGAATTACACCTAACATTGGAATTTCGACATATTTGCCAGTCGGTTTTACACCCGGTAATAGCCAGTCAATTTCAGCGACATGGGTAAAGCTCATAATGAACTCGTCTACCACTTGCGTTGAGCCAACCGTACGAGAGATTGAAGTAATCTTCATATCTTTCGGGTTCTGGTGAACAAAGTGATATTGATAAAAACGGGCAAGCTGGCTTTGGCCTACACCACCAGTTAAGGTTGGAATATGATTGACATAAGGTTCTGCGACCATTGTTGCCATGGTTGCTGGTACGTCACGCGTATCGAACTCATGACGAATATGCTCTTCCCATAGCGCGACTAGGTCATATTTCGGCCCAATTGTTTCATGTAGTGCTGTTACTGTACGCTCGTGGGCAAAGCGTGCTGAAGGTTTGTGATAATGATTGCTTTTTGGTCGTGCAAAGGCATGATCAACACCTTCATAAACATAAGCTTGTACATTTGAATATTGGTTGGTTGCATCGACAATCGCTTGTCTCGCATCTGGCGGTGTAAATTGGTCCAGTTCTGCAATATGTAAAACCATACGCCCCTTTACGCTGGCTAACTCATCTAAGGCTTTTTCAATGCCTACACCGTAATAACCTACGGCACATGCCACTTCAGAAAGTCGACAGCCTGCCAAGTAAGCTAGCTTTCCACCTAAACAATAGCCCACTACGCCGAGACCTGTAGAGGTATCACATTCTGGTCGTGTCTTTAAAAAAGCTAAGCTGTCTTGAATATCTTCAACACCGAGGTTTTCGTCATATTGTTGATAAAGCTCGAAAGCTTTTTGAAAATCTTCTGGTGTGTAACCCAGTTCAATATTAGGTGCTACACGCCAAAATAAATCAGGTACTAAAACGATATAGCCTTCTTCTGCAAGAAAATCTGCTTTTTCCCGCATTGCTACATTCACCCCAAAGATTTCCTGGCAAAGCACCACACCCGGTCCTTTTCCTGTTTCTGGTGTTGCTAGATATGCACTGAACTGCTTTCCAGATGCAGTTTTAATTTGAATGGTTTGACCAGCCATAGTGTCAACTCCTGACATTGTTATGGCTTTATCTTCTATCCGAATATTTTTTTAGACTGTCCAAAAGCTGCAAGCATTATCCAATCTCTGCGCAATTATCAAAACTCATCAAATTGGATAAAAACTAAAAAAACAAGAAATACCTATATTTCAAAAGTTTAAATTAAAAAATTAAATTAATACTTTTTATCTAATTTGGAAAAAATGGATGAAGATTAGGACTTATTGGATAGTGGCTATTGGCTAAAAATAGTTCAATCAAGGACACATGTTGTGTAACGAATGCATTGAATTACTCAGGGAACAAAAAATTTTAAAAAAGGAATACGTATGAAAACGATAGATGCAAACACGATTATCAACCGCGAAAAACTGTCTCCATTACAGTGGATGGTTTTTATCCTAGGCTTTTTTGTCTTCTTCTGTGATGGTCTAGACACAGGAATTATTGGTTTTGTTGCTCCTGCATTACTGGATGACTGGGGAATTACTAAACCTCAACTTGCTCCCGTTTTAAGTGCAGCTTTAGTTGGCATGTCAATTGGTGCAATCATTTCGGGACCCTTAGCCGATAAATTTGGCCGTAAAGGCGTTATTGTTTTTACCAGCCTTTTGTTTTCCATATTTACGATTTTGTGTGGCTTTGCCAATTCAACCCAAGACTTAATGATTTATCGCTTTATTACCGGCGTAGGTTTAGGCGCAGCCATGCCAAACATCAGTACGATTGTCTCTGAATACATGCCTGTAAAGCGTAAAGCATTCCTAACAGGCCTTGCTGGCTGTGGTTTCATGCTCGGTATTTCGTGTGGTGGTGTGCTGTCAGCTTATCTATTAGAAAGCTATGGCTGGGCCAAAGTGATTATTATTGGCGGAAGCATTCCCCTCATTTTAGTGGTTGCTTTATTGCTTAAATTACCTGAATCAACTCAATATTTAATTACACGTCATCAACAAGACAAAGCACAGCGTATTTTAGAGAATATTCAAGGCCATTCTTTTCAAGAACCGGTAAAACTTGTTTTAACTCAATCAGAAACTGCATCAGATGGAAATCCAGTTAAAGTAGTTCTAGGAAAATATCTGTGGGGTTCAAGCATGCTTTGGCTCTGCTGCTTTACCAGTCTATTGGTGTTTTATCTTTTAACAAGCTGGATGCCAACAATTTTAAAAACAGCAGGTTTCAGTACTCAACAGTTTAGTTTAATTGCCGCGATTTTCCCTTTTGGCGGTGTGATTGGCGCCAGTATTATGGGCTGGTACATGGATAAATTAAATCCAACTACAGTGATCAAATATTCATATCTTATCGCTTTCGGACTATTCATTGTTGCTGGTCTGGTGAGCTCAAATATTTTCTTGTTAGGTCTTACTATTTTCTTAATTGGTGCCTTACTGGCTGGTGCACAGTCCTCATTACTACCACTTGCAGCTATGTTCTATCCAGCAGTGTGCCGCGCAGTTGGTGTTTCTTGGATGCATGGTATTGGTCGTATCGGTGCAATTTTAGGTGCTTTCTTTGGCTCGCTCATTTTTACTTTTAACCTAAGCTTAAGCGGTATTTTCTTTATTCTCGCACTACCAACCTTCATCTCATTTATTGCACTTAGCCTGAAAGTGATTTATGAGAAATCTAAAAATAAACAAGTGTTAAAGCTCGAAGAAAGTATCTAAAATTAAGCAATAAAATAAAAAACTGATTTAAGTAATTAAATCAGTTTTTTATTGTGAAAAATTAAATATCAGAAAATTTTGCCTTTGGTCTCACTTGGATTTTCGCCAAATTCTTCGCGATATTCTTGAGAAAAACGACTTAAATGGTTAAAGCCCCAGTCATACGCAAGCTTTGAAATAGAAACCTTTCTATCTGCTCCTGTGGTGCTCAAGATTTTATAAATTTGTTGAAGGCGATATTTTTTCAAATATGACATTGGGCTGGTGCCGTAGTACTGTTGAAATTCATCATACAATTTTGATTTTGAAACCCCAGCCAGACGCTGCAAGTCTTCTGCACAGATTTCTTCATGGGCATGTTCAATAATAAAATTACGGACCTTACGGATATATGCTGGCTCATCTTGATGTGAAAGAGACTTTAAGGCTTCAGAGTAATTATTTTCTTGAGACAACAACAGTGCTTTAATGACAAAATTTTCGTAGTCTTCAGACAACATCTGCAAACCATAAAAATTGCTATATTGAGATTTTAACTGTACAAAATTTTGAATATTCTTCCACCATGCACCAATGAGTTGCTCGGAGTCTAGATGCATTTCAGGATTAAAAATAATAGGAGTTTCTATAGGTTTATTTAGTAGATCTGCAAGGACAATCTGCATACTCCGCTCAGGAATAACCACCTGAAATTTTCTGCAATCTTTATCGATAATCAAATCTTGTTGATCGTTATTTGAAACAATAAGACCTCTATTTTCATCAGATTGATAGTGAGCGCCACGAATGTTGAGAGCTTGTCGACCTTGTATCGGCAAACTAATACTATAAGCCTTTAAATTTGAAATGTTAATGGCAACGTTTGCACCATAACTGATTGTACCGATTGCCATTTTTTTATTAGGCAAACGCATTCCGTCATAGTGAAAATCGAGAGTATCTTTGTAAATTGTATCTAGACGGTGTTCACCACAAATCGTGGACATCAAATTCTGCGCAAATTCAGCTTTGCGTGAATAATGATTGAGCTCCATCTGTTGGCTGAGTGATATCATATCCTTTTCACCTAGCTAAATAACTTATTGCTAAAAAGCAACTTGTATGCCAATTAATATCCGTAAATTGGCGAGTTTTCCTGAAAAATATCTAATCAAGAAAGAGAGTAAAGATTACTTTCTCACACTCTATTAGATTTTAAAAATGGAAATAAGTTAAATACCTTTAAAGTATAATTTCATACCTTAACAAACTTATTTTATTAGATTTTTTATAAGCCAATATCGTAGAGCTAAATCATAATTTTGAACAGTAGACTATGGTAAATTTTAACGCATAAAAAACCGCCTATTTAAAGTAAGCGGCTTTTATAAAATACTTAAATTATTGGGCGGTATAACCACCATCCATAACCACAGCTTGACCTGTTACTCCACCCGCTTTACTACTTGCAAGGAAAATTGCATAGTCAGCAATTTCTTCAACCGATAGCAAACGCTTTTGAGGAACCATTGCCAAAATTACATCTTCTAGTGCGCTGTCTAAACTCACATTACGCGTTTTAGCCAAATCTGCAATTTGACCGCGAACCAATGGTGTATCTACATAACCTGGGCATAAGGCATTTACCGTAATGCCATCACGTGCACATTCTAATGCCGCAACTTTTGTTAGGCCAATTACGCCATGTTTCGCGCTGTTATAACCTGCCTTTCCAGCAAAACCAATCAAGCCATTAATTGAGGCCATATTAATAATACGGCCATATTTTTGAGCTTTCATGATTGGAAAAACATGTTTAATACCAATAAAAGCCCCAGTTAACATGACCTGAACTAACTTTTGAAAAACAGCCGTTGGAAACTCTTCAATAGATGAAACGTGTTGGAAACCAGCATTATTAATTAAGATATCAACCGTACCAAAGGTCTTTTGAGTGAGCTCAATTGCTTGTTTATAAGCATCTTCATCGGTCACATCACATGGTGCAGATAATGCATCAAAACCTTGCTCTTTAAGTGAATTCGCCGTTTCTTGACACTTTTCAGCATTCATATCAGAAATAACAACTTTGGCACCTTCTTGAGCAAATTTCTTAGCAATCTCTAGACCAATACCACTTGCAGAACCTGTAATAAAAGCGACCTTACCGTCTAAAAGTTTTGTCATTTATTTACTCCTTAATACTTATAACGCGCTGATTTAAACAATACCTGTTACGGTAAAGACCGTAATCACCACAAATACCGCTAATGTTTTAATTACCGTGACTGCAAAAATATCTTTATACGACTGTTTGTGGGTTAAACCTGTAACAGCGAGTAAAGTAATAACAGCACCATTATGCGGAAGTGTATCCATACCACCCGATGCCATCGCAACCACACGATGCATAACTTCTGGTGGAATACCAGCGGCTAAAATCGCAGCGTTATAATGTTCAGCCATCGCACTTAAAGCGATACTCATACCACCAGAAGCTGAACCGGTAATACCTGCTAAAACGGTTGTGGTCACAGCCCCATTCACTAAAGGATTTGTGAAGGTACTGCTCATTGCATGGCTAATCAGAGCAAAGCCTGGTAATGACGCAATAATTGCCCCGAAACCATACTCAGAAGCTGTATTCATCACCGCTAAAAGTGAGCCGCCAATACTGGCATTAATGCCCTCTTTGAAATTCGTCACTACACGCTGATAATCAAATAAAATTGCAGAAATAATCCCGACAATAAGTGCAAGGCCTACTGCCCAGATCGCACCAGTTTTAGCAACATCTACGGTGTAATCCGCTAGACCGACAGTGGCAAAATCAAAACCATTTGGATACCACTCTTTAATTGCTTTAGACAAATATTTGTTCATTACAGCAACAAGAATAAGAGGTACAAAAGCTAAGAACTGACGCGCCGTACTTCCATTATTTTGCAAGTTCATATCGACTTCAATTTCTTGAGACGAGGTATTGTCTACTCCAGAGCCAGAGTAGCCTTCACCTGCTTTTGCAGCAGCATGGCGACGCCATTCTAAGTAAGCCAAACCCATGCATAAAACAAAAATTGCACCAATAATTCCTAAAAATGGTGCGGCATAAATATTGGTGCCAAAGAATGTGGTTGGAATTACGTTTTGGATTTGTGGCGTACCCGGCAATGCATCCATGGTAAAGGTAAATGCACCAAGCGCGATGGTTCCCGGGATTAAACGTTTTGGAATATTCGCTTGTCTAAATAGCTGGTTTGCAAATGGATAAATGGCAAATACAGCAACAAATAAACTTACACCACTATAGGTTAAAATTGCACCTAAAAGTACAACGGTTAAAATTGCCTTTTTCGCCCCAATCCATCTCACAATAGTTCGTGCGATAGACTCAGCAATTCCTGACATTTCAACGACTTTACCGAAAATTGCCCCCAGCAAAAACACAAGAAAGTAATCTTTAATAAAGTTCACCATTTTGGGCATAAAGACACCCGAATAAAACGGTAAAACATTGGCTGGATTAATGAGTAGAACAGCAAGTAAGGCACAAATGGGTGCCATGAGAATGACTGAAAAGCCCTTGTAAGCTGTATACATTAACAGCCCAAGCGAAAGTAGAATTACAAATAATTCCCACATATATTCTTTCTCCATAAAGAATAAATATTTTTGAAATTCCATATCTATTTGATTAATTTTAAGTTTATTAGATTTATTTCGATGTCCTGCAAAATAAATGCAAAATTCCTGCAAAACAGTTAAATCTAATAATCATTTTACTGACATCAATGACAACATCTATTTTGAAGCTTTGTATAAAGATTTCTTTTTTAAGATGTTGTAATTTTCATGTAAATAACCATCTAGACATTACATCTATTGGAATCATTTTTGTACTGATATTTGAGAGGAATTACAAAAGCATAAAGATATTAATTTTCTAGTTTTTATATGCTGATTACATCAAAAAAGCCCTCCGTAGAGAGCTTTTAAAGACGCGGGTTCAACTCCCGCCATCGCCACTGAACTATTAAATTCTATTTAGCACATGATAGCGGTCCATTGGTGGTAAATGCCAAGGATGAGTGTCTATGCGTTTGTGGAGTTCAGCTCTCTTTTCTTTTTCAATAAATGACCAAGCGACAAAGCCCCCATCATTGAAATAGTCATGGATTGCTGCGGCCATATGTGGATTAATACCTTTTACCGCAGGTCCAAATTGCCTCCACCATCCGCTTAACCAAGCCAGATATATCGCCATGGCTCTAACATTGGTATCTAATCCTGTATTACCGTTTTTATTGCCCATGAGAGCAATCAGATGATGAACGTATTCAACCGCTACAGGAATCAGCTCAAAAGGAATTTCATCTATGCCTTCTACACCAAAACGCTGGTGCACCAGTTTGTAGGCATCAGAGAAGTTCAGGTTTTTAGTTTTGGCCACTAGTAAGTGAATGGCATCGTTAAGTGATACACGTTCAGATTTGTGAGTTTTATGTTTTGGTTGAACTTCCCGATCTAGAATATCTAAAACCCATTTACGGAATTCTTTAGCAATCGCAGTTTTTGCGAACATAGCAATAAGATGGCAGCCACGTAATGAAAAAATCCGCATACCCAAATTGGGTAGCTTAGGATTATTAATAAGCTGTGTCATATTTTCTGTAAATTCATCTGAATTACGATTGAAAATTTTACTAACAGCATTTTCCTGTTTATAACCTAAAACCTGTGCTAATTCGGAAGATGTGATCCAAACTTGTTCGTCATTTTGTTGTATAGGATGTAATGTTACAGTATTGAATGTTAAAATGTTCATATCAGTTTTCTCGCTGAAGATTGGTAACTCGCCCCGAGATCCGCCAAGATTATTCGGGGCGTTTTTACACCCCACTGGGGTGTTTTTGAAATTTATTATTTCTCCTACCACTTGTCAACCCCAATGGGGTTTATTATTATAAAAAATAATTTTCTGAGGTTGGATCCACTTTTATGAGTAAACATCTAGGGGTAGAGTACAAAGTTCGAATGCCGCAAGAATTAAAAGATAAGATTGCAGAGTCAGCTAAAGAACTAAATCGATCTATGAATGCGGATATCGTGGCTAGATTGGAAGAGAGTTTTTCTAATTTCAAATTAGATGAGAAAGTTGAAACAATCCCAACTGAGTTATTAATGATGGAATTGGTCAACCGCATGCCAGGGTATGTTCTTACCGTTTCTGTCAAAGATATTGACAATAAAAAAAATGTTAAATAGTCAGTCACTACTGACTGTTTTCTTAAAATTGAGAATTTCATCACCACCGATAAGCCTTAATTCAATATGTCACTTACATGAACAAAAGTTCATAGGTGTATTTTCTAATAAATAAAGAGAAAAAAATTGAAAATTTGTTTATTAAAAAAAATGGAAAAAATTAACTTCCCATTTTTTCCAAATTATATAAAGATACTAGTCTTCTATTTTCTTGAGAAAAAGGATTCAAGAGGAGGGTTGCTGTAAGGGCTTCTAAGGTTTTAAAGAAGTTTTCCCCTTTTTCCCCATTGGGAAAAAGAGATATTGCAAATACTGATTTTTTGATTCTATGGCCATAAATCATTTCCCATAAATATAAATCAATATAAGCTAACACACGGTAATCATTTATTTTTTTAACTAAAGTTCTTGGGTCATTATCAAGTAATTCATCTTTATATGAAATTTTATTTACTGCAAGTTGCCTTCTCTTCTGTATCAACCATTCTTCAAAATTTCTTAAAAGTACTGCATTTGTACTTCTCAAATCGACCTCTATAATAGGATTCTTATCCAAAATTCCTCCTTTCATATTTTTGATATAAAAATCAAAGCTAGAATTTCTACAATCATCAAAATGCTCTTCTTTACCTCCGACGTCATACCACATTTCATGATTCAATAATTCTTCTTCGTTATCCTTAGATCGAATTGAGCTTAATGCACATATCTGTTGTTTAATAATGTGTCTATGAGGTTTAGGAAATCTAAAATACTCTTCACCAAGTTCTATTGGCGTTAGTTCTTTAATAGTATTGGCATTTAAACTTGTAATTTGACTATATGCATATATTTCAAAACACATATCGATTGGCTTAAAAAATAAATTATCCGTGTAATTCTGACGATCAAATACTAATAAATAATTATTTTTTATACTACTAAACATTTCTTCTATTATTTTACTTTTAGCTTCCTCATTACTAAAAGGAAAGAATTCTCTGTTAATTTTTAAGCAGCCTCTCAATTCCAAGATACACTCTTGTCCATACGTTTGTTTATTATCAACAACTTTAATTTTAAGTCGATCATTTATAATTAGGAAAAGTACACGCCTATATACAAGATTTAGAAGGATAGTTTTTGCACTTTCAACTTTTCCCATATATTTATCAATTTTAAACCAATTTGGCATATCTTCTCTATACTTTACAAATGACATATTTGTTTCACCTATCAGTATCCTGATCTTTAAAAATTATAGTTAAGCAATGAGTTATTAATTCTAGAACTCTACTCTATATTATTGTATTATTAATAAATTTATTTTATTTTTTAAATTTTGAAGCATAGTTAAGGAAGATATATGAATACTAGTGGTGATTCAAAGAAAAAAAAGAACAATGAGGAAATAGTAACTTTTAAAATTTTTTCTAATGTAATATTTTTAACAATTGGTTTGTTTATTTTTAGTAACTCATATCAACTAGGTGAAGCTCTTTTCCCATATTTAAACTATACAGAATTTATGTTCTCTTTTTTCGGAACTATTATGATAGGTATACCCACAACTCAAGCTATTATGATTTTTCTAAAAAATAATACAAAAAATTTATCATCAATTGATGATAGTGCTTCATCTAAGTCTGCTAGTTTTAAAGATTTAAATTATCAAAAAAAGGAATCAATTATATCGCCTAATGATAACTTATCTGGAGTTATATTAGAAAATAAAAAATTAGAAGATGGAAATTTATCATTTCAAATCTACTTTACAAATATTATAAATAAACTTGAATCTAAAGCTTTTGACTCAGATAAAAAAGCATCTTTACTTTTAGATAATGGAAAATATTACTCAGTTATTGGAATTTTTTATTTTATTGTAGCTACAATTCTCTGGCAACTTTTTCTAACATATGTAAGTGAGTTTAAAAATCATCATATCTATGGGATAATTTCTACTTCATTAGTTTTCATTTTCATTGAATTTCTCAGCGCTTGGTATCTTCGTCAATATAAAAGCTTCTCAGATACCGCAACTTATCTTACAAAAATTAAGTCTATTTTTGATAAATATATGCTTATCTATCTTGTTTCCGTTGAAAAAGGTGACAAAGACTTCAGTATACTTTTAGAACAGCTTAGCTCTGAAATTAAATGGCCAGAAACTTATCTCCTAAAAAATGCAGATGTCAATTTTGCTAAGGAAGCAATAGAAACCATGACAACTATGGCTCAGGCATTTAAGAATGAAGTCAAAAATAAAGAAGCAGCTTAAGGTGCTTCTTTATTTTACTCAGCCATCATTTTTTCCCACTTATAATTACAATATGAACAACGTCCTTCAAATACTTCAACCTCTGATGGATGAACTTTGTCATCGCAAAACTCACAAATTAAATCATTTTCGTAACCACATGCCACACAAACGCCCTCTTGATATAGAAAGTATCCTCCACATTCAGGGCAATTACAGCTAATATCTTCTTCACCATTAGTAATATCTCTGTAACTTAGTGAATATTTTTTTCAAAATTTTTTGTTACAAATTCTTCATAATCAACTTCATGATTACAAGATCTACAAATAAAACTTAAACTATCAGCATTTACGTCCTGATCTGTAGGATTAATAAGTTTGGAGCCACACTCCAAGCAACTTGCTTCAAATAACACATTACGAATTTTCTCATTAAAAAAAGTGAGTGTTTCTAACCGCTCAATACAAAACTTTTTATCTTGATCATAAACTTCTGTTATTGTCTGCATTACATCATATATTTCCTCACCTAAAAGCTCTCGGGGATCCTTTTCTAAATAATCTCTTATAAAATTTACTATTACCAAAAAAGAGTCAGATATCATTTTTTGCACGGTACCAGAGGAAACTTGTGAGTGATAATGCTCTATATCATTTCTATATCTATTAATTTCATCTAAACGTTTCCAGTCTGTTTCTATTTTTAAGCTTTTGAAGCGATCTTTAATCCCTTGTACATCTACTGTTTTTTTACCTTCACCAATCCAAATTAACTCTCCATCCTCTAATCTAGGAACAATTTTTTGTTTAATAAGAGCTTCATCGGAATCTTTAGGACTCAATTGACTAAGCTGATGTTTAAAAAGTAAAAGTATTCCTGCAAAAACATTTCTTGTGCATGAAATAAATCTTCGTTCGTCAGCTTCTGCTAATTCATAATCTTCAATCCCAAGTGCAATTGAATCTAGTGCATTTTGAAGAATTGTCATATCCCCTCCAAATTATTATTTATTGCTAAATAGTTGTTCTGTCAACCAACTTTTATTGCTAAAATTAATATTTGTCAACTAAATATACTTTTATAAGAAACAGGACAAATTTGGAAAGCACCTTAGAGTACTACTCTTTCGGACATCTCTAATAAATTACTAAGGCCCTCACTTGAGGGCTTTTCCTATTTCTATCCATACATCAACTTTAGCAGCACATTTATTCCCTTTTGCAATCGTAGCAACCACCCAAAGGATAATAACTTTACTCCAAATAATAAAAAACCGTATATATTTTCGGGTTTTGGAACTAAAAATTACTTTTCGTCGATCACCATAAAACTTCCAGCAGCTGAACCTGAATTAATAAGAATTGTATAATTATCACATTCATATTTTTGATCAACGAATTCACCGTATTTTCCATCAACACCTTTTTTTATTTTCCAATTAGATTTAGGTAATCCATATAACTCTGTAAGAATTTTTCTTAACTTAATGTGGTTAATATCATCCAAATTAAAATTCACACTATAACCAGAAATAAGATAATTACGTTTATAATACTGAATATAACTAAAAGATCGAACTGGTGTTCCTAATAGCCAATATTTCTCAACTTTAGGACCAATAAGAGCTTCCCCAAACTTACTATTATTCTTATTCCAAACTTTATTATCTATTTCTACCTTATATTTTTCTAATTTCCTAACATCATGCCCAAGACCAACATCAGCAATTACGATTTGATCTTTAGGTACTTCACAAACAGAAGCCCAAACAGCAATAGGAAAATAAGAGGCAATTAATAAAATTCTTTTCATAATATTCCAATAATTTACTTCAAAAAAGAGATTATGATATTTCAACATAATTTGCTCAACAAAAAAGTCTACTATGGGCAGAACTTCCACCATTTCTAATTAAAGTTTTACCGTTTGGAAATGGTTAAGATAGACATACGAGAATCATTAAAAATGCTGTACAACCCGAGAAAAAGATGCGCAGCATTATGGTGATCGATTCAACTTTAGTACTTTTGCATATAAATGCATACATATAACCTCTTAATCGACTTTAAGCACATAGAGAAAAAAAGAATCCTTGATGCAGGCTATGGATGGTATCCATAGTAAATTTGGAAAGAAAAAGCTCGGTGTTGGTCCTTGTTATATACCTGATCGAACTTGGTCGATGTCGAGAGATAAATTGAGTAGAAATCCTTTTCGATGGGATGGGTTAATAGTGATAAGAGATTAATATTGCTATATTATTAATAGCAATATTAAATTTAGTTATTATCAAAATGTCAAAAAGAAATGAAGATTTAGTAAAGCTCTTTTCAATTATAGAGAATGCGAAGGATAGATTAAATGAGCAAGCTCTTAGCGTCTATGGTGTTCCTAAGTTTGTAGACTTAGAAAGACTCATAAAGCTAGCTTTGATATATATAGAATATACGCAAAATTGCGGTTACTTTTTACCCTACAAAACAATAAAAGAGCTAATAACCAAGTGGGATATTTTTAGGAATTACTTCACGATAAATCACGAGGAAGATCAAGAAGAAAACATAAAAAAGATAAGAGATATATTAAATGAAATTAGAAATTTAACTTATACAAGATTGCAAAATTTTTCTTTTAAAGAAGTACCAAAAGAAAATTTCACAAAACTTTTAGAAATGATTGAAAAAGAATTAATTGAGAATAGTGCTGACTATCCATCCAATTTAGTTAAACTGACAAATGATGTATACATAAATAACCTAACTGATAGCACAGTTAAAGAAAGAATCGTTCAAGAATTACTAGCTATTCAAAACGAATATATTGCATATAGAACAATCCCTACTAGTGACATTCGAGAGTTCTATTTATTTTTGAAGGATTATGAGCTTGAGTTAAATAAAGCTGAATTTTCTAATCAAGTAAAAGAACATAATGCAGAAATAAAAGAAGTAAGGGGGAATCTCGGCCTTCAAGAAAATGAAAGTTTAATTCAGGCTTATAAAACTGAAGCTGAAAAATACAAACAAAGTATATCGAACTATACTTATAGTATTATTTTTCTTTTTTCAGTAATTTCAGCATTAATTTTATTCAATATAATAATTTATAAGAATAACTATGATTGGCACAAATATGTGTTTTTTGTGACATTTATATTCTCATTAACTGGATTTTTAGCTTTTCTCATAAAAGAAAGATCTAGATTAGTATCTTTGCAAACTTATTGTATAAAAAATTATTTAGAGCTTACGGCGCTACCAGACTATATGGCCGAGCTAACTAAAGAACAAGCGCAAACATTAAGAGTAGATCTAGCTAAATCTTATTTTAAAGGATATGAAGATAATCAAACTAGTTTAAATGATGAAAAGAGCATAACGCAAGTTACTAACAACTTTGATCAATTAGTTAAATCAATAGGCGAAATTAAAAATTTACTGTCTAAACAAAATTAGCCCTACTCAAAGGGCTTTAACACAAATACCCACATTCACATTGTTATTGATCGTATGAGCTGTGCATCCTGTTGGCAGAATGCACAGCACTGTTAGAACCAGTCCAAACTTTGAACGCTTACAATGAAAGACTTTCATACTATGAGATCCGGTTAGCAATCCACCCATAGAAAAATTGTTCCTGGCTTTTATTACTTTCACAGATTTCAATGTAGCGCTGGCCTTGCATAATGTTGAGTACTCGCAGTAAAACTTTCTCCCCATCTTTCCCTCGCTTGGCCAAGTAAGTTTTAAGTGCATTTAACGTAGCCGGACCATAAATTCCATCGACCACAAGATCTGGCCATCCTGCTTTACCTTGGTTGTTTAGCAAATTTAAAGCACGTTGTAAAAGAGGTTTTGCAAAGCCGGTATCACAATTTACACCGGTATCTAAAAGCTCTTCAGCAACTGTAGAAGAAACAGAGTTCACCTTGTCAAATCGTGGTGCTGTCCAGTACTGCTTTTTATAGATAGCTTTTGCTGTTTCAAGTGGTAAATCTCGCATGTTACCTTTAAACCCGTTTGCACGTGCTACTGCTTCAGTAATACCGTATTTGGTAGCACCTCCTCGATCAGCTGGATTATTTACATACCCACCTTCGCGTTTAATTAATTCATCAAGATATTGTTCAATGTTCATTTCAGTTTCCTTGAGATGTAAAAAACCGACCTTTTAATGGGTCGGTTTTTAGGTTTTGAGAGCTAGCATTATGGTATCTAGCTTCCATAGTAATATGGGGATGGAGAATGTCTTAATGGACTTACCTACATCCCAACATGTGTATTTATTGTTCATATTATTTAAGGTTCAGTCGATTTTCAGCATATTTAATAAGCAAATTTATTAACTTGTATAATGCGTAAGCTCCAACCAAAACATAAAATAAATTGATGAATTCATTCGGCCCTAGATTGATTACGTTCATTTCAGCACCTAGCATGTGAATTGAAAAACTGGTATCTTTATTAGGCATATTTGTAATTGTCTCCTTTGCTCAAAGTAGATAATCCAAAACCTCAGTGTTGGCGCACTGGGGTTTTTGCTTTTTTGGAATAAAGTACATTTCTTACTTCCCATAGAATTAATAGACGAACTTTACCCACTTTCGTTTTTTAATATCAGGCGGAAGGACTTCCGCCGACTTTGTTAAAAAATTGTTTCTGCTGATTGACGGTCTGCTCATACATAATTTTCCTGCCCGTAAAAATAGAAAAACCACCCCGTGGTGGTCGTTTCATACTATTGGTTGTCAATAGGATTTAGTAGTAGTCAGAGGCTTACACTGTCAACAGGTAATTTCTCTCTTATACGTGTACATCTAAACAAAACCGCCCGAAGGCGGCATTAACTGTTTTCGATATCATTTCTGGCTTTCTTAACTTCTTTGATTACTTCAATAATCGTCTTACCTTCTTGCTTATTGATAAAGTTAAATGTCCACCGAACTAAAGCCCAACCGGGAATACCACATACAAAGAAAAATCCACCCAGTGCCATCATCCCCCAAATATCTGTAATCCATTCATGAAGCCCCCACTTCACAATAATGAATGAACCACCTGCAAGACTTGATACAACCGTACAAATGAGCCCCACTGCCCATTCTTGAGGTGAGCGTGGCATACGTGTCATTAAAACAACTGCTGCAACTAATGCGACTGCTAAAGTCACCATAATTGCCGCCCCATAAAATTTTAGTAATGCTGTTAAACCGCTAGTGGAAACTGGTTCCATTTATTTCTCCAGAAAATTTAGGCAATAAAAAAGCCCTAAGTTGTTAAGCAGAGGGCTTTTTATAGTTAAGTTAAGATAAGTTATTAAAGTTTTGGTAAAACTTGCCAAGATAAGCCGTTCGTGTTTGCTATCCCATTGAAGGTTAAATCGATATCCACCAAGTAACGAGTACTACTTGCAGTAACCTCAAAAAAGATATCGAATTGTAAAATAGTTAAATTTTCAGTATTTCTTTTCACAATTGTTGCTGAAGTTAATGAACCATTCTTAACCACTTTAAGATGGTTATCCATATTTGTAGCATTATAGTCCATTGCAGAACTAATCAGCACTTGACCTGCCCTCTCATTTATATTGTTCCCGCTCTTATTTAATGGCAAGACGGTTAATATCGCAGCCATCATATTACCTTGTGCCAACCCTTCTGAAAGGGAACCGCAGAATAAGCCAAGCTTCTCAATATTAGGATCTAATAAGACTTTCCCTTTTCTATTTTTTACTCGAGAGTAAGTTATTCCATTAGCACTTAACGAATATCCCACCTCACCATTTTCACGACTATCCTGTCCGACAGATAAGCTATTAAGTTTTAACCCTTTACTAGAAAGCTCTGTAATACGAGAAAAATTTCGATTTCCCATCTGAGGATTATTTAAAGTAACACCACTCCCATCTCCACTAACTAGAAAAATTTCCTTATCAGTACTTACCTTAAGATTATTAAAAATAATATTGCCAAATGGAACTTCAGGTTTCTTTATTAATCCTAAAAGATTTAAATCAGCAGAGGTTATGTAAATAGCATAATTATCTACAACAACATTGGTAACACTGCTAGGAACCATTTCTGAGAAATCAAAAATATATTGGCCTTTGGGTCTTTCGCCACCCATTGCCTGTGCTGTAAGTCCAGCACAACGGCCAAATTTAAAAATAGCACCATCTGCTCCACAATCATCTGCAGCATGAGCACTTAAAAATGAATACGCATATGGGATGGATGGAATGCTAATTAAACCTTCCGCATCTGAAGAATATCCAATCATATAGGGACCTGAGCACTGGATAGCATAAGGGTTATTGACGTTTGTTGAAGTGCCATACATTACATATGGATACTTACATATACGAAAGACTTCATTATTGAATGAAGAGTTCCATGTATGTGAGGAACGCCCTATTAGCCAACCACGAAAAGAAATGGATTTAAAATTAATTTGCTCAGCGCCACCCGAGCCGATATAGACACCAAGTCCAGTCTGATTATTATTCTTATTTACTATTTGGAAATTTTCTAAATTAAAATCTCTAAAGAAGCTATTTGTTTTCGAGTAAAAACCCTTATTACAATTATCAAATTCTAAAAAAGATGCTTCCGTTCCATCCCCACTTATTGTTATACCGACAGTTTGACCTGTTTTAAATTGATCCAAATCAATTGGTGAAGTTAACTTAACTCTATTTGAAAAATGAACTTTCTTTAAAACCTTTAGAGTAGAGATAACTGCATTAGTGTCATCATTGACACCATCACATTGAGCTCCAAACCACTCAAAGTAACCTTCTTTTGAATCATACAAACGTGAGAAAGTTCCACTAACTACTGAAGATTTAATGATTGTCCCATTATTATCCACATCTGAAGATTCTTCTTTATATATAAATTTACCACCTCCCTTATTTGTACCTGCAGTATGAGCCTTTACCAAAACAATTTGGCCATTAATTCTTGGTATATAATTCCGAAGTAATTCAATTGACTCAACAACTTGAACATTCTTATCATTAATCTGCTTTTGATTTTCTGAATCATCAATTACATCTGTTGCATTTATTGTTGCCATTTTTCTCACCATTTATTTAGAAATTTTATAAGAAATAAAAAGGCCCTAATATTTCACTTAGAGCCTTTGTTTACTATTAATAATATGGAACTTTCCGAACAGTACCGTTGATGTTAATCGATAAATATCCTGCTGGTTGTGCAGGTAAGGGACTGGCTGTTCCAGACATAGCAGAAGTAGTTGAAACACCACCCAGCATTGGATTACCAGATTCATCTACTCCAATAAATCCAGAACCTGCTTGAAGCTTGACATAAGGATATGCAATTAGCATTGTTGGTGTATTTACATCTCCTGAACCACCACCTGTAGGTTTTGGAATTAAGCGTTGTATATCCCAAACAAATGCATCACCACCACTAATTTCTGCTGCACAAGAAATATATGCATTTGCAGACTGAAGAACATAAACATCATAAACATACCTATTGGTATATGTTTGTACGAAACGTACCTCTTGAATGCCTGCTCCATTTCCTACGTGATGCCAAGTGGCTTGTATATTTGCATATGTGGCATTTGAGTTGTTTTTGCATTGAGCAAATACTATTGTTTTACCTAGTGCAGAAGAAGCTGAAGGATTTCCTTGAGTATAGCTATTCGTCCCAAGGATCTCTAAACATAAAATTCCAGCCTCGCCTATAGCTGCAGTACCTAATTTGGTCCATGTAGATCCAGAAAATGAAGGAGTAATACGCTTGAAACGCTCAAATTCCTTTTGTAATTCAAAAACTCCAGCTACACGTGGAGTGAATAAGCTAGTCCCTTTATCAATATAAAGTAGGTCAGGCTGCGTAACATTAATCGTATCATTTGCAGTAAGTGCAAAATGGTACATTCTTAATAACCGTGTATTAGTGGCGGTTAATGGAGCACTATTATTCTCTGTATATAAATTAACTATTGTCCAAACACCATTATTGATATGCCCCATCGAAGTATTGAACTCAAAAATACAATCAATCATTGAAGATTGAGTACAGTAATCAGCATCAAATAACAATGTATTATTTTGGGCATAAACTTTTTCAAGTTGAATAGTCGTATTATTTTCCCACTTATCTTTTACAAACTTAAATACAATATTATTGCTGTTAGGAATAAATCCACTGATTTTTGAATCAATAAGATCTTTAGCAAAAATTAGATGGCCTGAAAAACCTGATGCTCGACAATTTAAAACATGAATCCATGCACCATTATTTTTACTATTCGTAAGTAAACAGATATTTAAATTATCTGTTTTAGTACCCGTTGATTGAAAATCAATATACGCAAGTTTTACTTTTTGAGTATTACACTTAATTCCTGCTCCACTTATACGAATAGTTGTTTTTAATGTTTGTGCAGAAATTGAGGGAACACCACGAAGACTTACAGCTTTACTTCCATAATCAACAGTACTAAATGTAAAGTCACCATCTGCAAAAATTGTAGTTTCATTATCTGAAGCATTAATTGCTGCCTGATAAGCAGCTGCATCATCCGAGCCATCAAATTTTGCACCAAACCAACTAAGGTATAACTCACCAAAACCTATTTGCCGCACCCATCCATTAAAAATAGTTCCACTATCATTTTGGGTAGATTTGGTTGAATCATAAATAAAGTGGCCACCACCACGGTTTTGTCCTGCATAGTATGATTTCAAGTATACAGTTTGACCATTTACAGGATTTTGAATGCTCAATAACTCACTAACACTTTCATATGCTTCCATTTCTTTCACCTTTTTAAAATAAACTTAACTTTTCTTTTTAAATCACTGGGTTTCAAATTAATAAATATTTACATCATTCAGTCTCCTTAAATATGAAATAAAAAGCACCCGACATGGATGCTCTAAGTTCTTTCAAAGTTTTAAAGGGTTTGTAAGATTTTTCCTCCATTAATTAGTTTAGTTGTGAGTGGTGCGACTCCGACAATTGCGGTACCACCAGCCCCCGGTTGTCCTTCAATCGTGCCGTGATATCGCCAGTTCCATGTTCCATCATTTGTAGACTTAGTACCACGCTGTCCCCATCCACCACCATCACCCGATAATGGAGAACTATATCGATCGTTCTGAGTTCGATACCCTTTACCGAGCACCGAAGCTTCAGCATCAGTGACTTTTACAACCATGAAACTGTCAATAAAGTACCACCGCCAGTCCTGGGTATCATTGTAGATAGGCTGTCCTGTCATAACCCTGCCAAACGGCGCCCCAGCCCCACCAGGAATGCCCTGCACTCCATAGCCGAGTTCAGTGTAAATACCGCTTGGTGTAGCCCCACCTCCAGAACCTCCACGAGCCAGTGTTCCTCCATCAATGATCAGGTTTAACTTACTGTGCCGGTTCATTAAACCCGGTGCACCCTGGAATCCATCACGGCGGGTTCTGGTAAATGTATAATTGGAATCACTAGATAATCCTCCATATGCTAGATGAGGGAGACCTCCATCACCACCACGCCCAACAACTGCGCCTTTGATTAGGAGATTCACAATTAGATCAGGTGGAAACATTCCTGTATCAATCGCTGGTAATTCAGATGCGGCAGGTACGATAAATTCTTTAGTTTCTGAGTTATTTGTATGCTTATAAACCATACGTGTTTCAGGCCGAAGTGAACTTGAGCTTGAAACCAATGCCCCTGCCTCAACCACAAAACTAATCTCACCTGTCGTTGGCAAATCACCCCTCTGCATTTGATATAAACGCGCAAGGTTAATATCTAACTGATCGTATCGAATGTAGATCGGTGAATCATCAACTGGTACGTCAATAAAGTCCTTGTCATTAAGGTAATAGCGCACATCGTAATTCACTGCAGTAATCGTATTCGAGAATTGATCTACCGGATCTTTTTTTGCGACAAGGTACGGCAAGGAACCTTTGGTATCATCATTAACTATGGTGTAGATGGTATTCATAAAATCATCAGAACTTAGCTTTAATGCAGCGTTTGGTAAGCGTCCTAGTACAACTTTGTTCTTGGCAGATCCAGCCGTAACTGGGATAAGATCTACGGTACCATCTCCCATTTGCAAATAAATCACGTAGCTCTTGCCAGCTATGAAATCGACATCGTGACTCAATGTAAGAATTAAGCCTTCTTGCTTTGTCACCTCACCACTTTGATGAATTCCATTTCGATAATCAGCTACAGCGATGCGATCACGTAAAACCAGTAATTCCGATTCTGGAGCTGCATCAAAGGTGATCGATTTGCGCTGAAAGCGAAGCTTGTTCCAAAGCCGGTACGCATTGAAATGCGCTTGCCACTTATTACGCACGCCTACCGATTTCACCTCTTTTGGATTCTTGGCTGCTTTATCCGGCAAGTAGATATTAATACGGCTATCATCGGACGGATCCGTGTACTCATAGATCAACCCATCGTAGTCATCCATTACACCGAAGGTCAGATCATGCTTATAACTATCAGGGATGATATTCCTGAAGTTAAACAGCAACACCGAGTTATCTGTTGGCCGTTCAAAATAGATCTTGAGCTTATTGTTTTGCCGGTATGCTGTACAAAACACAGCATCACAAAGGTTAGTGACCAGCTCCTCAAAGGAGAGATTGGTATCATCAATGGTAGTACAAAATTCTGCAGCTAACGATGTACCGAAGTAATCGACAATATCATTATAGGTACGGTAGATATTCTCTATATCAATCTCATCAATCGTACGGCGGCCTATCTTGTCATCAAGCGCCATCGACACCAATGCATCAGCAAAGCTTGAGGTAGGAAATAACTCCGTCGTCATTGCTCCATTTTTATATGTTGGCAACATCCGCTGAAGATCAAAATTAATCTTGCGAGATTTAACCGACAATGCTCCAGTCGTTGCATATGTACGTGCACGGAAAACCGTTTCATGTTCATACATTGTGCTTTGCAGCGGGAATGCTCCGTAAAGTGCTTGCCACTTCACCTCATCAACAACACTTTCAACAGCAGGTGTAGGTGTTAAACGGCGTGCACGTACGCTACAACGCCCCTGAAATGTGACCATATCTAGCGTTGCGCCAATAGTCTGCCGTGACTTTGCTGAACCTTTCAGAATGATCTGTTTCAGCATTGGATTGCCAATGGCTGCACCCGATTCATTTACCGGTGTGACCTCAACTTCAATTGTCACGTTTACAGCTGATTGATTGCCGCCTGCTGATACCGTATAAAGCCCATTACTGGCTACAAAGTTAAAAATGACACGGTTACGTTCAATGTTATCCAGGATGAATGGACCAATCCATTTCTCACCAATCGATGCAAGCTTTGGAGATAAAGCACCTGTTTGCTGGTTACTGAGTTCTTTTAGCTTTAACCAGTTTGGATTAACTGCAGCAGGATTTGATAACGTCATACGATCATCAGCAACGGATAAGACGCTATAAGTACCGTTTAAATCGTATGTTTGCCCGTTATAGGTAAATGAAGCATTAGTGATTTCAACACGGTCATTGCTGACAAATTTAGTCGTTAAATCGGTATTGTTTGCAGCTGCTCGAAGGATCTCGTTTGGATAAGCAAAAATAAGATAATTAGTACCTTCTAGGCTTTGAGTATCTGCTGGACGTAATATCTGGCCATTCACTGAGTTTTGATGCTGAACACTTAAAGGTGGTGTGGTAATTTCGGTACCAATCGAAAAATAAGGTTGTCCTGAAACAATATCTACGCCTGGTCGGAAGACTTCTACTGATGCCCCGGCAATATCAACAATATTGGTTTCACCATCGTACGCGCCATTAATTTGATAGTGGCCACGACCAATACAGCCAACAATATGCTCAACTTCAACATTGTTTTCATAAACCTTGTAAGGCACAGCAATCAGATCAGGTGTATTCCATCCAGCACCATAGTTATCTGTAATACGACCATTTACCCTCATCTTATTTTCACGATTTGAAAGTTCGTTATTTGCAGATGAGGATTGGTTGTTATTCTGATTGGTTTGAGCAATTGACGGTGCGGGGATTAAAAATGCAACAGCCACACTTAAAACAATAGAAACGATTGCAGCAATGAGCGCTGGCATACCTTTCGGGTTTTCAATCACAATGAAAGTACCAGGTAAGAAATCTAGCTGTTTTAAGTCATGAGCATTCTTAGGTGTAACTTCATTGGCAAATGAAATTTCCGCATGATCCATATTGCTTGATGTATGAAAAATACGGACATGTTCAGGCATAGATTCATATTTGGAAGTTAACCATTGCCCTATTGTGTGAGCATGTTCCACTGTCTTTTCTTCAGACAAAGGATCCTGTTTATAAATAATCTTAATCATAGTAACTGACCCGACTAAACCCCATTGCTCTGATAACGTCTTCAGCTAAATAAGTGACTCCACCTTCCATTAAATGCAGTACACGGCCTAAACGAAAAAGCCCCACATGCGGGGGCTTATTTCTTTGTCTAGGATGGAAGGCGACAATACAGCCCTCCTTCGGCATGGGCAGCGGATTTAAAAGTTTCAATCTTGATGGTAGGAATGTAATTTTGCCCTTAGGTTGCATGAATAAATCCAAAGCTTCACGCCGATCTATTCCATATAGATCTAAAGCAGCTTCATGGGCAAAATGAACGCAGTTGTACTGCTCCTCGTTATATTGCTTATCAAGTAAATGATCATGACTATTCATACAGCCCCCTTCAGACCACTAAAGCGATCCAGTGCAAAAATATCTCCAGTCTTCGCAGTATTTAATCGTGGTGATTCAGCCTTGAATGTCACAGCTTTATGATTCATTGATATGCCTGAAAGTTTCAGTCCTAACAAATAATGGATTGGTGTATTCAAGTTGTCTGAACTATAGAGCCGATAATTTACGGTAGGCTTAACGTCTGAATATTGCCCTTCAATTACCCTTTCAAACTCATCCGGCAAGACATCACCAAGTCCTGAAATTGAAACAGTTAAGGTCTGGTCCAGATCACCCAACATTCCAGATCTTTGGATAGACATGGGTAGATATTCATAAAAGACTTGTCCTGATCCTTCTTTATGCTGGACATAGACACCCTGATCATTGTTGCGAACAACCCGATATATATTTAGAAAAGATGGATGTGATAACTCAATACACTCTAGTTGATAGATATCGACTTTGCGATTGAGAAAGAACTTGGCATATTCGTTATCCATTAGACCTCCCAATCTTTAATCAATACTGCATCAGCTGTAAGGTTTGGCTGATTCTGAATAACTTCTAGCTGGGCAGTTACCCGGTAAAGATTTCCATTTACTTCGTTGGTCTTAAACGAGTTCGGAATAAAGTTACATTGGTATTGCTGGCGTGCTCCCTGGTCAATGACCAGATCCGCATAAAACGAGGCTGGCTTGTTTTGGTAAACACGCCAGAAAGCCATCATCTTATTGAAATCGGTTTTACTTAAATTCCAGTTCACATCGACAATATGGCTATTACGTTTGACATCGATGTAATAGCGTCCACGTCCTCCATCCATTTGCTGACGCTTTACATCATCACCCGGTGTTACGCCATAGCCATTTGTTTGAGGATTTAGCTTTAACTTGTACATAACTTTCCTTCAGGTAATAAAAAACCACCTCGAAAGGTGGTCTTAATAATTAACGATTTCGCCTTACGGTCGTATTCTCAGTCAATGACCGACTAATAGTTGAGTTCGGATTTTTAATATCCTCACTTACCAGTTTCGGTACCGCTCTTGGAAGCTGCTTATCCAGTTCATCTTTAACAATGATCCGCACTGTTTTCTCATCCAGTTGTTCAGCTTCAACAGTTGCCCCTTTTACCTGATTAACTACTTCAATCTTGAAATTGATAGTCGGTGAAGCAGGTTCGATTGAAGGCATAATCTCAGCTTGAGGACGTGAAGTTTGCCCTAAGGTAAAGTCCTGCACATCATCAATATTTGAACGATCCTGAACTAAACCATTTGAAGAGAAGTAAACTTTTCCGTCATGATAAAGATCGGACATTGCTGAATTAGAATATTTAGCAGCATTTGTATTGCCTTTATAAATAATCTGGCCATCCTGAACTGGTTGATTAAAGATGTCAGATTGCTTTTGACTTTCCATAAGGGCATTAGAGCTCATCATTGCTCGGTTCAAGACATTTTTAGCTGATGCATTGTTGCTGAGGAAAGCTTCAGGGTTTGCACTCTTACGCATTTTCTCAACTAAGCCCACACCGCCCCATCGTTTAATGTCTTCTTGAGACCATACGATTTCACCTTTGTGTACAGCTCCCGCAACTTCATATTTGCCACCTCGCCCAGTAAAACCACCCTCAGCAAAGCCTTGATCTTTAATTGCCCGAATATTTGCAATAATGCTGGCACCTTGTGCAACGGCCCCAGCTATTAAAGGTAAGTTATATGGAAAACCGACTTTCGCAGCTGCTGCGATATTTTGCTGAATAGCAATACCTGCAGCTGCAATTGCATAAGCCTTATCTGCCGCAAACATGAGCTTATAGGCTTTGGATTGTTCACCAAACATGGAGCCGAACATTGATGTGACTGAACCCATCATTTGCCCACCAAGAGCAATCTGTGCGTTTAATCTATCTTGATGATATTTGTCTTCAATGTCCTTAGTGTTCTGGGCATATTCATTGTAAATTTGACTTCTTTGCTCTTGAGCAGCTTGAATAATGGCAGTCTTCTGATTTTCAAAATCCTGTTGCTGAATTAATCCAGCTTCCATCTGTGCATTCAGATTGTCTAAACTATTTTGTTCATTAAGATCAGTGGCAGCATATTGACTATCTGCAAGATCATTGGCAGCACCTAAACGGCTAAACCGTTCCTGATCCTGTCTAAAGAACTCACTGGTACCATTCATGTCAGCCTGAATACCACCCCAGTTTTGAACAGCGTTATTCACCTTATCGCGTGTCTCTTTGTCCTGAGTTGCCTTAGATAGTGCGATTAGTTTTTGACGCTCTTCAATGGAAAGCTTAGTATTTTTAAGAATCTCCTCTCTTTCCAGTCTATAACGTTCCTGCATGGCTTGGGTTTCTGTCAATAAAGCTTGTTTAGCTTGAAATAAACGCTGCTCTTGAGCCAATTTTACTAATGCAATCTCTTGTCTTAATTGTTGAGCCAAAATATCAATAGCTTCTTTTCGCTGTTCTTTAGTCAACTCTAGATCATGCTCAGCATCAAACTGCCGTTTTGCAAAACTGTCTTTTAAAAGCTGCTCTTCCGACTTGGTGAAATCACGGAATGAATCAAGCTTAGTCTTTGTAGCTTGCTCAGCAATAGCAATATCATTATCTGCACGTGCTTGAAGTTCTGCTTTAATTTCGGCCTTGCGTTCCGGGCTAAAGTTAGCTTTATCAACATCCTCAAGCTTTTTGGCCAGATCATTCCTAATCTTTGTTACTTGATTAGCAACCTCATTCTCTAATTGAAGACGAAGTTTTGCCTGCTCCTCGGCCATTTTAGTTGTATCTTGAATAAGCTTACCAAACTCTTTTGATGAGATATCACCAGCAGAATAGCTATTAATACCAGCCATATAACTTTGATAATCTTTCCAGTATTGATTATTATTTTTACCAATACCTTTACCCTTCATTACATTGCCTTCACCTGCATGGTATGCACGTACAGCCTTCTCTAAATCGCCTTTAAAAAGTTTCAAAAGATAAGACATGTACTTAGCAGCACCTTCAGCAGACTGCGCTAAATCAGTGCGGTCTTTTACGCCATATTGCTTGGCAGTACCTTCGAGAAACTGGAATCCACCAGTAGCCCCAGTTTCTTTATTATAGGCTTTTGCATTACCTCGAGATTCGATCATATGAATCGCGGATAATGTTCCTGATGGAAGTTTATATTTAGACTCCAGATCTGCAAATCCAAATTTTGAAGCATTTGCTAGGACTTTCGCATTAACACTCAGTACTTTTTGCTGATTTTTAAGCTCCTTGTTTTGCTCACGTATAGAATCAGTTCTAGCATCTGTGATGGCTTTGATTGATTCTTCTGCTTTCCAGCTATCCGTTAATGATTTCATAGCCTCTTGGTCTGCTGCCTTAAGACCCTTGGCTAATGAATCTTTATAAAGCTTCAGTAAGTCATTAGCCTGAGACTCAGAAAAACCCTTTTTCATTACTATCTCGACAAATTGCGTATCCCACAATTTATCTGCATACATTTTCTGTAAGGACTTTTGCGCCTCATCTGCAGCCTGTTTTGTATTCTTGATAGCATCAGCATGCTTCTGCTGCTCAATTGCTGCATTTTGTGCTCTGTTACCCGTTAAGGTAACTTCGATACCAAACAATTTAATGGCTGTTTTGGTCTTATCTGCCTTTTCATAAGCCTCATTATATTTGTCGATTTGGTCCTTTAATGCATCCCTTAAACTTGGAGGTAACTTCTGTTTAGCAAGTTGCTCCAAAGCTTCCTTGTAATTAATTGTGCCTAGTCGCGCTTCATTTGAAATCCGAGTAAATTCAACATTTCCCTTACCATAGTTCTGGATATCAATTAACGCAGAACCTACAGCCATTTCTGTTTTTTTCAGCTCCTCATTTTGAGCTTTAAAGGCTGCTGTTAAATCGTTAATAGCTTTGGTTTTGGCTTCACCTTTTAAGCCTTTTAGTTCCACAGCAGTACGGTTAGCCACTTCGGCTTGTTCGGCAAGTGTTCTATTCGCTTCTTCTGCCTTACCTTTAAAATAAGTATATGTTGCAGCCAGAGCGGATACACCTAAAGTAATTGCTCCAATTGGGCCACCTATAAGACCTAAAGCACGACTGCCAACACTGCCAACTAAAGAAGAGGCTGCTGAGAGTTTTGTTTGGGCAGCGGTTTGTGCATTTGTAGCAGCAGTTACTGCGGCTTGTGCCTGTGCATATCGAGTAGCCGCTGCAGTAGCGCCAAATTTGGCTTGGGTTTCTGCATTTGTAGCTCGGACATTCGCAAGGTGCGCTTTGGCTGCATTCAAAGTAGCTGTAGCTTCTGCAAATTCTGCTTGAGCGTTTAATATAGATGCTTGGCGACTCGCTAATGTTGATGCCATTCCCTCTTTAACTGCTGTGCTCTTCATCAAAATTGCACGTGTGATATAACCTATACCAACAACCAATGCACCATCCGCAATTAAATCCAGATTTCCAGCCAGAGTCTGTACGGATCCAGCTAAAACCTGTGCAGCACCACTACCTTTACCAGCCTCACCCACAAATTTAGTGATTTCGTTATTTAAAAGTGTGAGTGATTGACCAATAGTTATATCGGTTTTAGCAAACAGCGCATCCACATCATCTTGGACATTTTTAAGGGCTTTAACGATTTCTTTTGAAGTAATCTTTCCTTCTGCTGCTACTGAACGTAATTGGCCGACGGTAATACCCATACCCTGTGCGATTGCTTTAGCTAATGCTGGGGTTTGCTCCATTACAGAGTTAAGTTCTTCACCCCGCAATGTTCCACTTGCCAAGGCTTGACCAAACTGCACTAATGCGGCATCGGCAGCCGCTGCACTTGCGCCACTAATTGCTACAGCTTTCGACACAGTCTCTGTCAAACGAGCTGTATCATCCATGGTCAAGTTTAGTGTCTTCGCATTATCACTAAAGCGCTGGTAAACCTGTAAGACAGAATCCCAAGCAGAATAGGTTTTTTGAGCAATTCGGAATGTATCTTCTGTTGCTTTATTCAGCTCAACCTGACCATTTGTAACTAACTTAAGCCGGTTCTGAAGCCCTGTGTAAGTATCCATTTTAGAGATGGCTGCACCTACAGTAACCAAACCTGCCATATATCCAGCTAGTGCACGTGTGGCTACTGATAAGCCATCCATAGATTTTGATGCATGATCACCTTTGCGCTCAATGCTATCGAGTTCATTGCCTAGATTACGCGCATTACGTTCAGCATTTTGCGAATCAATAACAATAACCAGACGGGATTCTTGTGCCATTTTTTACTTTCCTCTAGGCAATAAAAAACCCGCTTACGCGAGTTAGGGAATTAATAATCTAAAAGCACTTTTTAAAACCTAACACTAATTATAGAATTCGATATAAATAGATATTTATATTTTTTAGATATTTGAAGTGAACAATATTATGAAATTTAGCTTTAATATAGATACTGCAATACTAATTACTCTTACTACTTCATTCTTATTTTGGTGTGGCTATTGGTATAATTACGGATATTTAGATTATTTTGGTATTTCAATAAGTTTTTTTGAAATGACCATTCCAATGACTTTAATAGATGGACTTATTGTTGGTATTGATAAATTTTTGTACTTTATAGTGTTTATAATTTTTGTTGCTTTTCTATCTGGTTTTACTAGTAGAGATGCAAGTTATGCTATCAATTGCATGACAACAGCAATTGTAGCTGCAATTATTTTTCTTTTATACCCAATCTTTCATGGCAAAAGAAGAGTTAAATATAAGTATCTTTCTTCCCATCCCCGCCACCCCCTTTTAATCAAAAAAAAGGAACATACTACTGAAACAAGTAAATTTAGATTATCTAAAACAAAACCCTATTTATTCACACAAAATTTTTTATATAAAAACAAAATGAGTTTCTCTCAAATTAAAAATACTATTTATGGCGACGACAATAGAGAGCTTGGCTCTTATATTGTACTAAGATTAGGAATATATTATTTTTTCCTAATTGGTATTGTTTTAATTATTTTATCAATGTTTCGTGTAGGTATGAATCTACAGAAAACTGGATTTCAAGATGCTGAAAATAACTTTAAGAGAAGTTTCGATCCTCAACTCAATATTGCCAAGACAAGTTTTAATTATTTTCCAAAAATTGATGAAAAAGAAAGTAACGTTAAGGATACATTTCGATTAACTAATATCTGTAATAAAGAAGCATGTATAGCGGTTAACAAAGAACAAACTACAAAATTAGTTAAATTAGAAGATATTCAAATTATTAATCAAGAAGATAAAGAGAGTAAATTAAAATAACCTTATTTAATAAGGTCTTAAAGATGGGATTAAGATATTTACCATCTTTAAGATCTTAAAATTTAAATCTCAAATTTTATGTACTCTTTTATGTAGCTCAGTCACAAAAAGATTATCCAAAGCAAAAATACAGTCATTAAAGATATGAGCATCAACAGGCAAATCATTATGCTCAGCATAGACATTGATAGCCTGCTGATCTAAACATAGCGGAATGCCCTGCTCATATCGTCTAGATCTGATAATCGTGCTAAAAGCCGCAAGAATTGAATCAGCTGCATAAGAATATTCTGGTGGATCTGGGATATGTCCACCTAAGAATTTGATTTGTTCGATTTCGTGCGGCGTTTTCGACGCATACGATTTTTGGTATTTGTAGAGCTCGATGACTTTCCCAGAATTAAAGCCTTTTCTTTATCAGCTTCTTCCTGGATCTTTTGTGCTTGTTCTTTCATGAATAACCAGATTGAAATACCAATGTCGCCCATATTCAGTAATTTTGAAGCATTCTCTGGTGTATAAGGCATTTCAGTTTCTACAGTCTTTCCATCAACAACTTGTGCAAATACCACACCTTTCCAGTCCTCAATTAAGTGAGCTGCGCAAGCATCCATCAAAAGCTCATGGTACAGCTTTGCCGATGGATCGTTCGCCATCACGTCATAACCTTTAGATGAGATTTGATTACCTGCACGCTCAATGGCTACCTGAAAAGGCTTATATGCGATACCACGGACTTTAAACTCTGCCTGCACTTGACTATCTATGCCTTTAAACTCACACCATTTAGACACTTCTGAGCTTTGAATAATTCCGACTTTTAAAGCCATACCTACCTCTAAAATTTAAGAAATAAAAAGCCCATGGAACTACATAGGCTTTAAGGTTAATCAATTTGGATTACACAAGAGCACGCACAATCGTTGGAGTTGTGCGGACTTGGGCAAAGTTGATGTCTATAGTGATAATGTCATCTCCACCACCATCCGGGTGGTTCGCTTCCTTAACCTCAAGTTGCGGGAAGTTAAATGAGTACTTACTTCCCTTGCTATCGGTAATATCAAAGGACAACGTGAATACATCACGAGTCTTGATTGCATCAATCCAAGCTGCCGATGTTGCTGAGAACATGAAATTGGCATTTACACCAATATCCATCATTTTTTCTAAGTAGAACTCAGGCGTGTACTTACCTGAACCGATACAACGGATCGCTTCCAGATTATTACTAAAGTTGATGGTGAGCGTCTGCAGACAAGCTTTACCCTGAATTGATTGGCCATTAATAAGTAGCTTTTCAACATTCGGCATACTCACCAGAGGGCGAGTGGATGCTGGAATAGGATTGGTAACAGGATTAACCTGCTGTCGCGTAAATGAGCTACCTACTAAACCAAAGTTACCAGTGATTTTGCCTGTGGTCTGGATCGTCATTTCACCTGTATTCACTTGAATACCGCGGTAAATAAAGACTTGACCTATATCTTCAAAGACTTTTACCAAGGTAAGAGACTTACGTACTCCACCACCAAAACTTAAAGCATTTGCAGCCCAGTTATTGAAAGCAAGAACATTTAAGAATAAGTCAAAGGTACCGAGTGATAATTCAAACTCTAGTTGACCAGTTACTTCGGCTTCCGTTACAACAGCACCTTGGCGAAAACGTGAATCAACTACTTCACTGCTATCTTCAGTTGTTACATTTTCAGTCAAACTATCAGTAACACGGCGAACGGTGTACCAGACTGGATTTGCTGGAGTTGTCCCTAATACTGCTTCTTCACAAGCATATAATCGAATTTTTGCGCCTGAACTCATTTATAGTTCTCCAAAATTTAGGCAATAAAAAACCCGCTGAGTTAGCGGGTTATTAAAGTGTTTCGTTTGTGTCCTGTATTTCTGGTGGTTCAATACCTTCCATTGCAGCAGCTACAGCTTGAGATAAGTTAGTGGGCTGGAACTCAGCAGGTGTTTCACTTAAGGGTTCTTCCGGTTCTGACTCTGGTTCCTCATGTAAACGGATATCGATCCAGCGAGAGAAAGGAATATCCATAGGGTTTTCCAGATCAGCCACAATTGCAGCCTGTTCCAGATCAAACTTACGTTTGTAGGTTTTAATGGAAATATCACCATTCTCTAGCGTTTCATAGACAACGGCGACAACCGTATTGCCATTGGCATCTTTCGGTACTTCGACATACCAACCTTCCTGTGCAAATCCTAGTGAGCCTTTAATCAGGTAATCACCAATTCCATGCTTTTCGAAAGTAATTGGCTGTTTTTCGGCATCAGTATTCAGTTCAATATAATCACTGAATAGTTTTACAACTGGAGACGCGGCTTTGATGAATCCTGATCCATCAACCGTGGTGTTATGTTCACCACGCAATGCATACCACTGTGAGTAAGCGCCTTGATAAGTCTTTCTTCTGAATCCGAAGTAATTAGCAGAAGTTCCGATACTAATATTTGCAGTATGTTCACTCGCATTACCAGTATTCATACCGATAATAAATTGAGCAATATTTACAGGGTAATCGCCTGCTGCCTGGGCATTAGCCCCAACACTTTGTAAACCTATGTATGTTCCACCACTATCATTGTCTGCTAAAGGAGAAGCTGTTAATAATTTACTTGTTGCGAAACCATTATTTAGTAAACGCTGGTAATCCCCTGAGCTAGAATCAATTAACCGCTTCCATGGTGTCCACGTTGCTAAATCTGAAGTGGATCGATACCAGATACGGCCGCTCGAAGCAGAAATATAAAGTTGATTTCGGTAAGTGTTTGATCCTGCAATACTTGTAACAATCAGAGTGCCCACTGTACTAGTTTCTGGGAAGTTTAGAGCCATGGTTGCGCTAGCGAATGTATCATTACCATAGAAACCAACTATAGTCAGATCATTTAAATTAGTTCCACCAGCATCCGTATTTCGAAGTGGTTTGCCTAAACCAAAATCACCCACTCTAAGAACGCGACCAATCGTATCATCAGAATAAGATGTGGTAAGTGTACCTGCTGCAGCTGTTCCCGCTCCCTGAACTTGAGACAGCTGAGGGTTTAAATTTGGAATTCCCGATGCAAAAGGCAACATAAACTGCATTTTGCCTTGTGCGGAATTAAATGGATAAGGCCGATGATCCCAATTAAACTTGAATACCAGATTTGCCATTATGCTGTTACCCCATCAACTACCTGAAAAGTCAAAGTTTCGGTGTGTTGAGTTACACCATTGACAACCCCTTTAATATCCATCTGTACCAAGCCCAATGGCCATGCACTGGTACTTGCACCTGACTTCACGTTAAGCCAGCCTTTTTGTGATGTCTGGTTTAAAAGCGAACAAGTTAAAGTGGCCACTGCTACACCTGTATCTAAAGCCTTAACTTGTGATGTAAAGGTATAACCGGTTAGGTTAATTGCACGTCGCACATCATCGGCAGGATATTGCAGAGTTTCATCCATATCGACTAGCTGCAAATTCAAGTTGAATGTGTCACCACGTTTAAAAACAAAATTGCTCATAAGTGATTCCTATTGATATAAAAAAACCACCGATGAGGTGGTAGTGAATAAGACATAAAAAAACCTCTCAAAATGGAGGTTTCATAATTCAAAATAGCTAATATCTAGGCTTATACCTCTTGTTTCCTCCACTTGTAATACAGTAGTGCCCACCTCTTGGACCCACGCAATAATCCACTACAGCACATGAACAATCACTGTCGTAGTAGGTTTTTTTCTGTTTTCTTTCAGAATGATGAGGATTAGATTTTAAGGCCTGATAATTATTTGATGTGGTTGATCGAGACTTTTGCTTAAAACAACCATCCGTTTCACATAATAGTTTTGTTGATACCCACTGAGGTGAAGATGAATTTAAGGAGATACGTGCCCAGTTTCCTTTCTTCTCATAAATATCAACTTTCTCTCCATGTCCTAGCTTGTCTACTACATTACCGTTCGGCTTATCTCTAATATTTAAAGAATTAGTGTTGATATATTTTGATTCAATAACTTCCTCTACTGAACTCTGTGCATTTTCTGAGTCTGAAGTTTGTTTTGGAGAGTTATCATTGCCTGAACCAAAAATCCCTAAAGCTACTAATCCAGCGGCACCCCAGCCTAAAGTAGATTTTTTCATGTTTTACCATTTGTTATAAATTTCTATTACTGTAACAGAATGTAATCACAAATGGTAATATGCTAAGTCATTAAAAATAACCAACTTCCAGTAGTTCTTTTTTGAACACAAAGCTAATTATCTAAATCAACACTTACTCCAGTAACAACGTTATGTTTTGTCCCACCAAGACTATGAACGTTGGCTAAACGTATATTCACATCAGAAACACATAGCCTATTTTCACTTTGCCATTTGCTCAGCTCTACAGACATAACATCTTCAAGATGTCGTTCCAGTTCTTGCCGTTTAATTTCGATTTCTTCTAAAGTCAGCATACATGACATATCAATTCACCTTGTACCCAATGCTTACATTATACTGAAGGAAGTCAGCGTCTTGACCGATAAAAATTGATTGTCCCTGTAAACATTCTAGATGATCGGTTGAGTAATATTCGAAATGCTGCAGTAAAGAGTCACTGAGCTCAGTTAAGCCTTTCTCTCCAGTATGGTGTCGAGCAAAACATTGGATCATGATATTACCAGTACGGCGGGTACATGGTTTATCGGCAATGCCTGATGTAAAACTCGGACCACCCGCAATTGTTAAACGGCACCATACGCCTTCCTTTGGGACCTTAAAGCCTGGTGCATTTGGATACTGAATTCTGTCCTGTGAAATACCTGTAAAGCTTTGCATGCGGCTGATAATAGCTTGCCTAGTTTGCTCTAATGTCATTGCCATTCTAACCACCATACTTCTGAGAAACATAAGTAAACGTAGTGCTGTAAACACCTTGCGGTGCTTGATCAGACCAGCCATTTTCTAAGCGTTCAGCATATGGCTGGTTGTTTTGTATGTAGACCAAATTGCCGAGCTTAAACTTCACAGCTTGAATAGCAGCATCCTGAACGGCGTTTGTTTCAGGCCCACATACTCCATACTCACCAGATCCAATAGAAACAATGTGAGAAGCACGATAAGCACCAGTATCAACGGGACTTGAAACAACTAATGATTGCACTGTATCCATCGTAATTTTCTTTACCTTATCTTCTGCTGCTTTAGAGACATCAAGACTAAAACTAGTCGGCTTTTCCCCCTTCCATCCCATGTTTTACCTCACTTTCCTCGTACATTTCGAAAAGATCTTGAGCGATTGCTTGAATCGAGTAAGCTTCAAATTCTGAGCTTGGCTCCTTTTCACCCATTAGCTTTCTAACCTTCTGCCACACATGAACCGCTTCATGCAAAAGCAGCCCATAGACTTCTATGGGATTTCTTTCTGAAGTATCGCCCAACTGAACAACTGCATAAGTACCATTAGAATAGAAATCAACTTGTGCCGCTGCGCCTTCAGTAGACAAGAACTTATCAACGTTATTCATGTCCTCGAATAACAGATCCATGTGTAGCTGATTTCTAGCAAGCGTGTATTGAACATGTTGAAATGGTGAGATGCGCCATAAGGGAATGTAATCTGTACTTATCATCTAAACTCCTAACTTGCACCCATTAAAAAACCCACCGAAGTGGGTTTAAGCTTATATCCATAAATTAATACTACAATTTAGTTTCCTAATACATTTTGGTTCCGTATCCGCCTTGCTCGAAACTTCAATATTTAATCGATATCCATATACCGGAAACAAAACTAAATATTAGATAAATAAATGCAGCAATAATTACGGAAATAAAGACTATGATAATCCCGTCAGAAATATAATCTCTATTGGCATCATTCTCAGGATTTTCCTTGGGATTAAGTATCATTGGGGTATTTAAAGATTTTTTCGCCTCATAGAATCCCCACCCTATACCCAGCAACACAATTAGTATCGCAAAACCAACTCCAAGATCATAAATAACCTCTTCAGCAGCATATTTATCATTTGAAGCTGAAACACATTTATCAAAGTATTTTTTTTCAGTTTCAGAAAGCGTAGAGATGGCTTTTTGATCTTTAAACAGATCTTTAAAATGAATATTACATGTCTCAATAAATTCTTCTTTATCGTCAGTTCCATCGCCCTCGTAATTGCTTGTACGAGAAATATAAAGTGTGCTATGGGTAGTTGTTGTCATAGAATTTCATTAAATTTATAAATGGATATTTTAATTAATAGAAAATTAATCAATTCAGCTATCTTTTTTCAGTAGTCTAACTATCTTCAAACTGAGTAATATTACATATAAAGGGCCCACCTTCATCAAACTCCTCGCCATTTAACAAGATATTAAAACTTCCACTAAAAGTACTGAGTGCTCGTACAGATCCTTTCTTCTCTTTTAATTCTAAATCACGACTTAATTTGTCTATTACAATGCTGAAGCTTGGAGAGATAAGTGAAGTAATTTCTTTACAATATTTAATAGCTTCATCTTTAGATGCTTGATAATTTCCTGAATGTTTTGAATATACATAAAGATCTCTCCATATTTTTTCATCAAAACTCTGTGATAGATAAAAATTTAACCATTTTTTGTCATTTTTATGCTCATAATAGTAATCTGAACTTACAGGATTAAATCTTATAGACATTGGACGACCATAAGTTGACGTTTTCATCTCGGGGTATTTTATTTTTATTTCTTTTGCATAATTTAAAAATAAGCGAGATTTGTAATCCTTGATTTCAGAAATTTCTTTATACGCATCCGAGATATTAGTGGGAGTTAATTCTTGCTTCACTGGATTATTAACAGATGAACAACCTGATAATAAAATTATACTCCATAGTAAAAATTTCTTATTCATAAGAACTCCTATATTTCGAACCTAATTATATAGAATCTTTCCTATATTTTCCTCAACTGGCATTTCCAAATAGTTTCTGCTGGATCCTTTTGAATATGAATAACTCTAAATGAGCCTAAGGCTGTTACCCATTCATCATCAATCTTTGGGGCCATGGTCACTTCATTTTGAAGCACAGTTGCTTTCTTATCTGTAGCCAGTACTCCAAGCGTTTGTATTTCATATTGACTGTATGAGCCGAATAGTACGCCACGGCCAGAATAATTTTCTTTAACTTCAAGATAAGTTTCAGTCTTAGGATCCCAATTCTTTTTAAATGCCCGTTCACACGTAAATATATGAACAGCGTCAGCTAAATCTTCATTAAACGCTTCAGCAATATCAGCTTGTAATTCTTCACGTAGGCCCATTAGATTTTCCTGACAAAAAATACGGATTTTCTTTTGCTATAAGGCTTGATCAAATCAAGAATGAATTGCTCGATCGCACTCAGTTTTACTGATCCATCCTGATATTCCTTTTCAGTCTCAACCGTATCTGCCTTAACTTTCTTACGTTTTAAAGCCTGTTCCTGTCCTTGATATAAATCACCTTTAATAATGCCCTTGATGATTTGATATGAGGCTGTTTTCAGGGGCTCAGGAACCAGACTGACATCTTCATAAGATTTAATATTACGCGCTAATAGATAAGCTTCTGACATCTGAAGGTATTGAGCCTTATCACTGGCAGATAAAGTATCAAAGCTTTCAACATGTTCAATCGCTTCTTGTTCAGTGATAAAGCTCATGGTTTATTCCTTAGGAATTAATGCTAAAAGTTCTTCTTTTTTAGCGCCTGATTCAAATGAAATACCCTTTTCAGTTAATACAGCACGAAGCTCATCAACTTTAAGGCCTGCATAGTTAATTGGTTGAAGTTCTCTTGGCTTTTGATCACCTTCTGGATTCTGACCACCTTCACCAGATTCAAGCTCAGCAATACGTGTTTTCATTGCATCAGGATCATTCTGAAAGGCAATAAACTCGCCTTTCAACGTTACCAATTGTTCTTCGAGTTCAGTTACTTTTGCTTGTGTCATTTGACGTTCCCTCATGCGGTTAAATGCGGATAGGCCCATTGATTTATCTCCAAAAGAAAAGGCGGATAATTCCGCCCGTCTTTACTTAACTTTGTGCTTGAACGCCACAATACGAATCTGTTTTGGATCGTAGACGCGTTCCCAATTGGTATCAGTTGAAAGACCTGCATTATTCGGTGCGACACCCATTGCACCAGCCCACTTGATACCACGAGGATGCAAGACAAAGTGACGGCGGTTAATGAGGATGTCGGAGCCTGCGAGACTATCTCGGTCAGTCTCAACCCCTACGGGTGCACCGATATCCTGAAAGCCGATAGCGCCTTGCCCGAACAGGAATGATGTGAATACATCACCATCAACTGGCATACCGTCATCGACAATCACACGGCGATCCATGAAAGTTTTATAGAGCACCACGCCATCTGCATCACGTACGGTTTCAATCAAGCCCTGTTTGGCTAGTGCAGCCATGGTCGCCGAATGCATGGCAATAGCCGTTAATTTATCGACGGCATCCCCAAGCTTGTATGAGGCATCGATAAATGAAACACCATCAATAACTGCCGCGGCTCCAGTACCAGCAGAGATGTCATGTGTATTGCTTGCCATACTTGCGGAACCGAACACACCTTTAAGCGTATTCACGGTAAAGCCTTGAAACTCACGTGCCCAGTAATCTGCAACCAGATCACCAACTGCACCAAGTGGATCGTCACCCGATAAAGCTTTCGCTAGATCATTGGCACCCCATGCCTTACCACGTGCATGTAAAATGGCAATATCCTGACCCGCAGCAATGTTATTTACGGTTAGAGGTGTTGCATCTGAAAGTACTTCAGATTCACCGTCCAAATCGTTCCAGAACGGAATATTTACGGTGGAACCACCTTGTGTACCAAATGCAACTTCAACATCTAGCTCCCCTACAATGCCCGACTGCCATAAAGCAGATTTCTTGGCAGTTTTATTTAAAACGTACTGAGTGAATAACTCGGGTACGATTACATCAGCAATTTTCGTCTCAGCCATTAGGCTTTACTCCTTAAAGATTAATACCGTGTTTTGCAGCCAGCTCTTTAGCTAGCTGCGGATTTTCATTTCGTAATTGGGCAAGTTTGGTCAGGTTCACCGAACCATCTGGTTTTGTGATATCGACCTGTCCTTTTGTATTGGTGCTACCAGGTGAACCTGTTCCATTTGCTTTAGGCCAGAAATAAGGCTTTTGCTCACGTAAGGTTTCCACCCATTCTTTTGGTGATAACGGCGTCTTACCGTCTTTACCAATGATTACTTCACCTTGTGTATCGATTGCTACGGCCTTACCGTTTTCATCGAGTACAAATTTGGATTGGGCAAGGAAGGCAATATCAGCAGTTGCTTCCGGCAATGCCTCCAGTTCAAGAGCAGCCTGTACAATCTGACTCTGGACAACCGATTGTTTGAACTTGTTAGCATAAGCTTCTGCTTTATCAGCCCGTTCTTTTTCGGCATTGAGTAACTTGTCATATTGTTCACGCATCTTCTCGGTACGCTTCTGGATGACCTCACTCACCTTACCTTCAGCAATTAATTTTGCATCTTCATCCTGCTCCAGTTGGGCAAACAGTTTTTTGACTGTTTCAGGATCAATACCTTCATACTGTTTCTGAAGCTTCTGGAGTTCCTGCTTTGCTGTCTTGGCGGCATCACGCTCACTTTGAAGTGCAGTTTTAAGGCCCTTCGGATCTTCGTAGCCATCCAGATCAAGGCGAAACTTCCCGTCTTCCTCGACATATAGACCACGATGTTCTTCTTTAACATCGTCCAGTGAATCAACAATAAATGGCAGTGACATGTTCAAACCTCTCGTTTGATTAAGTTAAGCCTTATCTCAAGGCAATAAAAAACCGCCCGAAGGCGGTACGTTGTAAGAGTGCGATTATTTCAGTGCCAAAATAATCGCGATAACAATGATTCCTAAGGCTAAGCCCAAATTGGTAATTGACTGCATTAGTCCTGCACGGTCAGCACCTTTCTCGCTCATTTTCCCATCTACCTTTGATTTAGATATAAAAAAACCACCTCTTGGTGGTGTGCTATTAAGTACATCTCAATTCTTTGGAACAAAATTTAATTTGTATTTTATATTTTGGAAATGAAGAAGCAGCCTTAGGCTGCTCTCTTTCTGATTAAACATGTAGTTTTGGCTTATTCTTCACCACATCCATTAAAACTAATTTTTTGTTTAACCACGTTTAACTCAATATTAGATTTCACTGGATCGAAATGAATTTTTAAACCCTGTTTTTCCATATAGCTAACATACTCATGTGATCCTTTAAGAATTAACTCATAGAATCGTTGTTCACTCTTTAGGGATGCGCATTTAAGCTGTTTAGCTTCTAATTTTTCCGCCTCATTCAATTCTTTATCTTTATGTGATTCGTTAAATTTATACTCTTTATACTGAGCAATATTGCTCTCTTCCATAATCTTTAAATATTCCTTTTCAAAGCTATCATTTTGACCTGCAAAAATATGGCTTGAAAAAATTAGACTACATGTTAATAAAATTCGTTTCATTCTTATTCCAGCTTATAATTTTAGAAAACTCTTAATTACACGGATAGTCTGTGTCTTTCAATAGATCCTTCATCCGTAAATATGATTCTTGCTGCTTATCATGAAATTTCTTTATATCTTCTAATTTTGAGTCGTCCTCAACATTATTTTTCTTCATTAAGGCTTTATATTCCGAAAAATTATTAACCACCAGATCTAGTTGGTTTGTTCTCGACTTAGTTAATTTACACCAACTACTTTTAGATTTAATCTTTTCAGACTCTGGTATTTTATCATCATTATAATCTCTAGAATCAGCAGCATTATTCATGATAGCTTTAATAAGATCATTAGTTAATTGTTGGTATTTTTTTTCGAACTCCTCACTACTTAAAGCATAACAACTGCTAGCAAAAGCAAGACTAAGTATAAAGCTTAATAATTTCATTATAATTTTCCTAAAGTAACAAATGCCCTAGCATTATATCTCTTTAAAAATGTCAGCTAAAAGCCTTCTCATCCAACTTTTTTAACTCATCCAAAGTATAAAAACGCCCCTCCGGATCAAAGAACTTATCAAAATCAAACTTTCCTTCTTTATAAAGTTTGTACCGCTTTAGCCCAAGCCATTCTTTTTGAAAAAACTCATCTGTTTTTTTAAAGAACTCTTTGAATGTTGTGTTGGCATCGAGTTGGCCGATGAGTTGGCTACGCTCATCTTTGGGGATATCCTTTACTCTTCGCTCATCCATTACAAATGGACGTTCACCAACTAATCGCCCATCTTTTTCTACGGGAACTAGAATACTGCGACAATTAGGATGCAACGGCGGCACACGTTTTGCTGGATCGTTAATCTCCCATACATTGCCATCCAAGGAAGCGCAAAGTTTTGATGTCCTACCATCCAACGTTGCAACCAATTTTACGTATTCAAAGCCAATTTGATTAAAACTATTAAGATAAGCTTGATTGGCAACGTGACTACGAACCGTCCTTACAGTCCGATCGATATCAGACTTGCTGCTAGTTAAGATGCCATCCTCAAAATTCAGGCGTTTGGTACCGCGAATACGTTGAACAATTTCTTGATTCGTTTTACCTGAGCCAATCCCATCCCGAATTGCATATTCAACCTTGTGGCGGGCACTTTCAGCTATTTTAGAAAGAAGTTCATCAACCAGTGCACCACCAACTAATGGGATCTTCTTAGCGGCAGTAAAAAGCTTTTCACCGTTAGGTTTCTTAATCTTGCTGCCATAAAGCTTCGCCGTGTAATTAGCTTCATAAACAGCTAAAGCAGTAGCTGAAATTGTGAATGCTTCAGGTAATGAAGTATTTATTGCTGTAAACCACTGAGAGATTAAATCCCGAATCTCTTTGAGATTGGTTGTGGTGTATTGGCCGCCAGCAAGTGCTACCTTTTCAGAATCATTTAACTCATCCAACAAATCTCTAAGCTTTGCCAGCATCAAAGCCGACTCAGCATTAAAGATTATTAATAATTCATTAACTGATTGCGAAGAAGCTCGGTATAAATACGCCTGATGTTGAGTGAGAACTTCAATCAAGGATTTTTCAGTATCTGAAGCCATTTAACACCTCTAAAGCGGCATGCTATCTCGCTCACCTTCAACCCGTTTCAACTCTTCCTTGAAATCATGAGCTGGTAACTTCCCAGTAGCGATATATTCCCAATACGTCTGGAACGAATTCTTTCCAGCAATAGCACCTTCATAAAGTTGTTTAGCAAGATTGATATCGTATTGTTGAACAATAAACTCAGGCTCTACCGTGAATGCATACTTAGATGAATCTAGCTTTAACCACTGTGCTGCATATTTAATGGACTGCTCAATAGCAGCAGCTGCACACATCACAATGCTGTGTAAGCTTGCATGCTGATCATCTTGACGTGCACGGCGTGCTTCACCTGACTCTTGTGTATTGGTATCAATGACTTTTGCACCGGCTTCTAATGCTGCGTTCTTTTGAGCATCCATTTCCTGTTTAGTTAGCTCAATGCCACTACCTGATATTTCCAAATAACCACACTGAGATTTGTTAGGTAAACTCCAGACAGCCATCACACCAGTGACGCTAATGTCTTCATCACCTTCTAAGCCGTTAATCCAAGGCTGAGGATGAGCTGTGTGATGAAGTGATTGAAAATAGTCCGCGCTGAGCTGGTAATACTTGAGTGCTGCTTTTGCCATGGTGAGCAATGGTACCGTGCCAACTTGGGGAGAATTATCAGTGGTACCGCAGAAAACGAATGGTGTAAAAGAAAGCTGATTACCCCCAAGATCTGGAGTTTTATCTACTTCAGTTGAACCATCAAACAAACGGACAGTTAAAGCACCTTGCTGCATAGCTAAAACACGATGGACCGTCTTTGTATTATGGCCAAACTCATCTTCGCTATTATCAAATTGCTCCTCGAGCACTAATAGTTTTAGATCCTTACGGCCACCAATGCTGTTTTCTTTCCAGTTAATTATGGATAAAGCATCATAAAGCGCGAAGTAAGGCACACCATTAGCATCTACATCAACAAGCAAGCCACAGCGGCCATATTCAAGTAACTCTAGGCAAATACGGATAAAAAGTTGTTTAAGCCCAAAACCATCATTCGTAGCATTCTCTATCAAATCCTTTAACAGCGAACTTTCAATCACGATATTTGGCTCAAGCTTTGAAACTAAACCAATCATTGTGCGTAATGAATCTTGAACCCACAGTGGATACTGAGCACGACTGAGATAAGCTTTATAAATCTCTCCAGTGGTATCTCCCTGCTTTTCAGCCTCAATCATCCCTGCGGATTTAGGAAGGTATTTGGTTTGTGCCTGTTTAATCTGCTCTTCGCCAGCAACGGCGTCACGCATAATCTGCCAGCTTTTTTGTGCAGCAATATACTGCGGATGTTTATCAGTAACTGCCATAAAAACACCAATAAAAAAGCACCTGTAAAGGTGCGTTGTTTAAGACATCCCGCGAATCCGGCGGACTTCAACAGATTTTTTGTCTATCGGGAATAAATACGCGATTGGATAGGTTCCTGCATCATTCATGTGGTCAAATCCTGACTTTTTATCAGGCTGGCCATAATCATCATAAATTTGTCGTTCTAAGCATTTCGCAAAGTGCGGACATTTAGTCACGTTCACAAATAACCTGCGCTCAGAGAAAGTATTGCAGAGCATACCATTCATTGAGTTGATACGATCTTTAACAGCAGGGTTTCTGTTATTCACATGAACTTTAAATCCTGCTTTTCTGAGTAAAGCCAGATCCGTTTCACTTGCATTGCTCGACTTACGATTCTCACCTGAAGCATCGGGATATACAGCTATTTCATATTCAGGATATCGTTCTTGAATAGCTTCAATCATTGCTGGTGTATCAAAAAGATTTACGAACTCATCAACAGCATGCATTTGCTCACCACGGCGAACATATACAACAGCAGCCATCTTGGTTACGTTGAAGTCCATCCCGATATGAAGCACATCTTTTGCTTGAACTGTCTCTGTAGAAGCACTGAGTAACCGATTAAAGCAATAGAAGATAACGCCTTGGTAACTTTCAAAGCTTGCCTCATATTCCTGACTAAATGTCTTGGGATCCATCTTGCGTTTAGCAACAATGATTTCAGACTCAGGAATATTTCCCCCTTGTAGAGATGTATAAGAAAAGCTTTTACAATCCGGCTCGTGTCCCAGCTGGCCATCCATGAAAGTGTCATAACAGTGGTTGAAACCTTTGGGTGTTCCAATCCTTAAAACATGTCCACCAACCCGTTGCTCACCATTCACCACATATTTACAAGTTGAAAGCATTGGGCGAAGCACTTCTTCCCATGCCGCCCATTTACAATCAGCCCATTCATCAATAATTAAGAAAAATAAGCCAGATCCACGCAAGTCATCATAATTGTCCAAACCTACAACACGGATGACATGACCACTTCTTAAAGTAATTGAACATTCAGTCTCATTCGGTTTACCAGCTCTCCATGATGCTGGGATTGCTTGTTTTAATCTTTTCCAGAAAACCCGCTTTGCTTGCTTAAATGTAGGTGCTGCATACCAAATCTCATCCTCGACAGAAACATTCCATTTTGCTGCTAATCTTGCGGCTCTACGCATTTCCGCTTTTGCTAGGAAAGTCTTACCGAAACGTCGACCACAAACAGCATCACGAAATCGGGCTTCTTTCTGCCAACCCCATAAATAGATATTTGCCTGCTTTGGTGTTAACTGAACTGAACCTTCAGGAGGATTAAAGAATTGGCTCATTTGGTATCTCCTCATCAGGATTCAGCACAAGCTTGTAATCCTCTTCAGGTGGGCGATACTCTGGTGGATTCACTTCACGCTGTAGCTTCTGAAGTTCAAGCTTTTTAATCTCGAGTTCTACTTCAGCTTTTGTTTGAGCTTCAACAGGATTTTTACCTTTATTTCCTTGCTCAGCTTTCTTGTCATAAAAGCCTTTTGTGATCTTTTGCATTTGATCCACAATTTGGATTGTCATCCTTACATTATTCTTTTTAGACCACAGCAGATCATTCAGGATTTTCAACTGAACAATGTCATTTGCTCCACTAACTTTATTTAGTGGCTGACTCAAATACTCTTCCCGAGTTTTTTCAAAAAATTCTTTAAGCTCCTTACTTAAGTCTCTACCAGCAAACTTGGTAGGGTCGTATGACTCTACCTGCTGTCTCGAAACGTCAATGTCAAATTCTTCCTTGACGAGACTCACTGTTTCTTGAGGGGTATTAAACACAGCAAGCGATTGCACAATAAAGAGTTTTTGCTTTTTATTTAAAGTCGCCATTTCTCTCTATCCGTCAAGGTACGTCAAGGAAACATGGCAAAAAAAATGAGCCAAACGGCTCAACTTATTAAACATGTCCCACAGCACTTGGAAATATTTACATCAGATACAAACGGCGCTTGCTTCGCCACTTCTAGTAGGCGCTTTACGCTTTCATCCGCTCCCCATCTTTTTACTACGCCAACAAACTCTTCAACATCATGACCTGCCAAATAATGTTTTGGCAAACCAGTCATATCACTGTAAAGAGGCTCGCCATCTTGATCACGCTCAACGCCAATATGATAAAGCTCATGTTCGATTAAAGCGCAAAAGTCTCGGTCTGTAGCTTGGTCGCAATAACTTGCGTCTATAGTGATGAGATAAGTTGGCACATAACCAAACCAATCACGCATTTGCTGTTCTTGTCGAGCTTTCTTCCACCCGCCTTGGTTGAACAACACCTTTTCGCATTGACCTAGAACCATGCGTTTTTTAGCTACACATGCAGATGATGCCCATGCACAAGCTAGAAACTCTTCATTATCATGAAGCAGCTCAGCAATATGGTCGTGATCAGGGTTATGTAATGGTCCACCAATAGTTAAAAAGTTTTTAATTACCCAGTTCATTAAATCAGGTGCGGGAGCTAATCTAATTGCCTCATCCTCTTCGGCTTTATCAATCAACTCCTGTGGAGGAAATGGTCTAATCTGATCCATCTTCAATTCTCGCTAATTCACTTTTAATCCAGTTGATTGCATAACCTGATTCAATTTGGTGGGGCTCTAGACGTTCGAATTTATACCCCTTATCCAAAGCAAGATCATATTTACCCATTGCATTTGCAATTTTTCGCCCACCTCGACCAACTGACCAAGGACTGCCAGCAATTTCTATAAGAAGATACAACTTCACAATATAAAAATCGAAACGCCAATTTTTGGTTGATTCGAACTGAAATTTTCGGCGATATCCTATTCGATGTTCTTCTAGTTCCTGAAATAAGACTGCTTCAGCTTCTAAATAATTTTGTTTAGCTTTGGGCAGAGGTCTACTTTTAGGTTTAGTTTTGGGCTCTTTTTTTCTTGTAAGCCAAAAGTACTCTTTAACTTCCATCCTTCAATCTCAAAACAAATATATTATGCATTTACATTTAAAGATTAAGTTACAACATATTTATATATATTCTTTAATACTTAATAATTTTCTATTATAAAAAATTTACCAAATGGTAAAAATATCCATTCGGTATTTATAAAATTAACTAAAAGAGTATCTAACATGAAGAAAAAATTAATTTTTTTAGTAACAATAACCCTTGCAACTTTATCCCTCGGGACAACTGCTAGTGAGGAAAAACAACAACCCAAAAGTCTCTTAGAAATACTTCAGCCAGCCGCTGGTGATTATGAATACTGCCGCTTACAGTATGAAAATTGCCGAAATGGTGTAGGTGCATTCCAAGGCCTTAAGGAAACTTGGAAGTGTCAAGCTGCTTTTGATCGTTGCCGCAGTTCGGGTATTTTTGTTTTACCATAATTCCATAGACCTTTAAGATTTTGTACTGGAAACTTCAGTACAAAATCTTTCATAAATGCGAGATAAGAAATGAAAAAACAACCATCTGCAAATGATTTAAATCTCATAAATGAAAAACTTAAAAATCTTGATGACTCAATCAAAGAATTATTAGAATCGACTTATGAGTATTTTGATAATGATCAGTACTACAGTATTGAATCCGCTTTTCTACTTGATCATGCTCTAAATATTAAAATGCATTTTTATAAGTCATATCCAGAATTGGCACCAGAGCATCTAAAAGATGTTGAGTATGACCGAATTGTTCATATCGAAAATACTCAAGTCTCTCATACTCGTGAAAAGAATCCAGAAGATAGCTTGGATCAGATACAGCCACAATATTCACAAAATGAGAGTTAACAAACCTATCTATTAAAACTAAAAAGCCCCGCCAATAATCGATACTTAGCGGGGCTATTTGTGCCGTAATCCGTTCGGCAAGTTAAAAACTGACATTAAAAAGCCCATCCCTCCAAAAGAGAAATGGGCCATAAAAATAAAAACTTTCAGCGCAGTATTTGATTTTAATAATACAAATTAAAATATGTATTTACAATATATTTTAAGAAAATAATTGTCTGAACAAGATATTCGTCAACCAGCTATTAAAAGCTTGCTTTGCTGTAAAAGAAGGTGCCTGGAATAGGTCAATATCAACATTTAAATCATGAAGTCCAGAAATTTTATATCGACCACCGCCTAAAGTAATGATGTTCGTATAAGGATATTTCAATGTTGTTAATGCACGGCCTAAAAATCTAGCTTGTTTTTCTTTATCGTGCTTACACGTTTTAAATTCCTGTGAATTTACAAAGAGATCATATTCTCGATCTATTGTTACCTTAATTTGCGTAAGTTCCACTTCGATCTCCTTATTATGGGAAATATTTTTATAACACAGAAAAACTAACTATTAGTGAGCTCTTAAGTTAAAAATTGATATCGAAGTTATCAAAAACAGATGATGCAAAATCAGCTATATCTTTCCCGATTTCTACAATTAAATCTGTTACTTCAACAGGATCAGGATTCACAGAATTAAGTACCGAGTTTTCCTGCTTTTGCTCACTATCAGCATCTAATTGCTCTATATTTTCAATTGGATCATTTTGATTTTTCATAAATTTAAGCCAATAAAATTTAATTGAGATTACTTGTCTAATAGGTACATAAGGGTTCGATCAACTTTTCTCTCTTTTCTTTTTTGCTCAAGTTCCTGTTGATATTCTTCTTCTGAAATTACTTTTCTATTAAGTGTAGATTCAATGTATGGTGAATAACCCCTATTATTAGCAAACTTATTTTCCCTGTAATATTGTGATTTATCATAATCAGTCATATTCGCCGTTTGGAATAGAATGTCATTAGCTTGCTCTGCCCTTTTAAAAACTTGATTTGTACGATCTATTTTTTGTTGATTTGATAACTCAAAAAAATCAACTTTCTCACGACTATTATTATTTTGAACTCCTTCATCTTTAGCAATTAAGATAGAAGGTTTTTTTTCGAAAAAATTATCAGCACTGTACACTGGGCTAATAATCAATAAACTTATAAAAATTAATAATATTCTGCCCATAAAATTCATGTGCTCATTACAAATATTGGAATACGTAAATTTTATATAACTTTAATAAAAAATCTATTAGTTCGTATCTTATTCTTTTGGTTTTTCCTTTACTTCTAAATAAACTCGTTTAGCTTTCGGTAATGGAGTATCTTTACAATGGGGAGCGGTAGAAATCAGCTTTAAGGGTCATAAAGATATCCATTAAAGAACCTTTAGAAAAGGCTAAGTATTTTGATTAAAGGATTCTAAAAATTCCGTAATTTGATAAATATCACCAAACTGCAAAGTAACACTCGCCCCTTCCTCATTGTCCTTTGTTGGTCCGAAGTAAAAAATTACCTGTGAGGTTTCATTTAAAATCTTGGCGTAGTTGATATTATCTGTATTTATGTAGATATCGTCGTACATAATAAACATTTTTATGTTCCATCTTATTTTAAAGTCTTTAATATAACCCTACACCTTAATTTTTTAATATTTAAAACAAAAAAGCCCATCTTTCGATGAGCTTTTAAATATCTTGCGTGATCTTCATTTACACTTCGACCACTATAACTCAAAAATAGCATTTACCCTGTACAGGGTCAAGTTTTGTATTTAATGTACCCATTTTTAATTAGGTGAAATTTAATAGATCTACGAGTGGGTGTTTAATTGATCAATCAAGTCTTTCCCAAGTTGCCTAGTGTTCTTTTTACCACCTTTACTATTTAAATGACTAATTCCCTTAGACGAGGCCAACTCTAGTAATACTCCATAAGCTGATACTTTCTCGCCATTTTTATAAACTAGAATAGTGGTATCTTCGAGCTGCTCTATCAAATAATCACCATATTCAACTGAACGTTTCAACTGATCTTTTGAAGTGTTAATAATTTCATAGTTAAAGTTGGCTGCAATTTCTATCAACTGATAAATATTACCTTTGCCCCATTGATTGGAAACAACATATATGTCTCCATTACTCATCTGTAACTGATGTTCTTTCTCAATAAAATAACGGTCATATCTTTGCTCATCCAGCTGGTTAAGTTTAACTAGCAATCTATCCAGATTCGGATATTCATTAAACTCTACTCTAAGATCTTCGATATTCTTATTTTCGATTTCATTAAACCGGCTTTTAATAATTTCTAGGGCAAGATATCGTTTATTTAGAGTTTTACCATTGAACATGAAGCTTGAGTAATCCCTTGCATTCGTAAGCTTGGCTTCCCTTCTTTCTTCTGATTTTTTCTGTGCCTTAATCTGATAATCCTTTGCTTCTGGTAAAGGTATAATTTGTTGAATATCAACCAGAATCTGTGAATTGTGAGTATATGGCTGCATTCTTATACAAGTAATATCTAGATCTCGCTCATTAAGCCAGATCACTGAAGTAGTCAGTTCTTTAGAGAAATTTGATGAGACCAGAATGATTCTCACATCATCCGCAAAATTACTTTCATCCAGAACTTCAACATCTACAAAATTTGAAATTTCTTCACGTGCATTGTTGTGATCAAAAGATGGATAGCCATTATTTATTTTATATCGACGATAGATATCTATTGCTATATCCAGAGTCATTGTGGAAACCATTGATGCATACCGGAGAGCCTGAAGCTCCATATGGTCACCAGTGTCTGTACGCTTCAGCTCTATAATTACAAGATTTGCATTTTTATCGATTGCCAGTAAATCAATTCTTCTCTTTGAACCATCCCATTCAGCATACTCTTCAGCAATAATGAGGCAGTCCTCAGCAATTACCCCGATATTTTTCTTGAGCGCCTGCTGGAGATGCAATCTTTCCAGAATAGCTTCTTCTTTAAAAGACGGGGTCTCAACTGCATTTAGTTCATTATTATTTAAAGTAAATATAGGCATGGAATTAAATCTCTGCAAAAGATTTTGCCTTTATACAGCATATGCCAATCAACTCATAGAAAAAATGCCCTGCTAATAATGAATATTTAGAAGGGCTTTGTTTGTATATTAATTAGAATTAATCTTTATAAAATTCTCTAGGAATATTTTTATCATAAATTCCTGCTAAATGTAGATATTCCTCGCCTAAAATCTGAGGTATATATCTCATTCCCTTTAATTCGTCTGTATGTAAGGTTATTATTTTTCCTATATTCTGCTCATTACCCTCAATAATAGCTTGGGTCGTAGGAAGTGTAAGATCAATAATTTCTGATGTTGGTAAAGTTAACCAGCAGTGCATATTTACTTCTCTTAAATTTTTTCTATTTTTTATTCTATCTAAAACTTCACTTATATCTTGATAATGAAATTTTCTTCCACTATCGAATTCTACATAACCCAAAGTTAAAATACTTGTCGTCTGAAACAAATTATCAATAATAGGCTGTAGCTGAATGTGGGTATGAAAACACATTGAAAACAGATGTCGTGGATCAATCTGATTGACTACAGGATGATTATATAAATTTTCTAAAACTGTTTCAGTTATATATCGAACACCGGTTGCTTTCAACTTATTAAAGTTTCCTAATTGATATCTCTTTGTTGTTTCCGCAGCTTTATTAAAAGCACTGCTATAGTCATTTTTATTAAGTATAGAATTAGACATTTATATTTTATCCATTTATAAAATAACGAATAAAATAACATATTTCTGTAGCTTTTCAATAACTTAAAACATCCAAATTTTTCAAATACTGCCAAGTCCTAATTTTGATCTTTTAAATACACTCTAATAACTTTATTTACAATACCTTCACTATAACGAAAAATAGTGCTCAACCTTTATATAGAGTGGTGCTGGTAAACTGACGGTTAGTGATGAAAAGGATAAATACTAATGGTAGATATCGTCGATAGCGCAACTCGCAGCCGTATGATGTCAAATATTAAAGGACGGAATACAAAACCAGAATTACTCATCCGTAGCCTTCTTCATGCGCAGGGCTTCCGCTTCCGTATCCACCGCAAAGACCTGCCAGGTAAACCTGATATCGTATTACCAAAATACAGGGCTATCATTTTTATACATGGCTGTTTCTGGCATGGGCACCCGAATTGCCGGTTGTTCAAGTTACCGGCTAGCCGTACAGAATTCTGGGAAGCAAAAATTTCCAAGAATCAGGAAAATGACCTGAAAGCTAAAGATCTCCTTTTAAATAGCGGCTGGAGAATATGTACCATATGGGAATGTGCAGTACGTCGTTCTAAAAAAGACCCAGTAGCACTTATGGATATTCTTACAAAATGGTTATTAGGCTCAGAGCCATTGCTTGAGATAGACGAGCCGATGATTAACAAAAAAAGGGAGATGACTCTCCCTTCTTCCTGTGAAACCGGACTTTCTTCTACAGATAGCAACTAACTAGAATAACTTCAGCTGCTTCTCTGCGACAATCTTTTCAGCCTTATCAAGACAGCTAACCATTTGGCCAGCAACAGCTTCAATAACTTTTACACATACAGAGTTACCGAACTGTTTATAGATCTGGCCATGTGAAACAGCATCAACTATGTAGTTCTCAGGGAAGCCCTGTAAGCGTGCACATTCGCGTGGAGTCAGTTTACGCGGATTCTTGCCATGCTCAGCCTGCGAAATCAGGATTTCCGAGCCGTCCTTGTAATACCGGGCACTTAAGGTATTGGTATATGGACTATCGCCAGTATAAAGCGTATAGCCAAATCCGTTACCCTTTATCCCATGTTCTTCCTTACGGCGCTGGTGACCTTGCCAGAGACGATCCGAAATCGTATAGACATCTTCACTCTTTTTGAGTTTTGAGACATCTTCAAGAATATCACCAAGTCGGGTCTGCTTTTTAGGAGGAACAGGCCAGCTGAAGAGTTCATCAAAGTTACACTCTTCACCAAAGTAATTCTTGTCGAAACCTACAAGAAAAATACGCTCACGGTTCTGTGGTACACCAAAATCTGCAGCACGAAGTACCTTCACATCAACCCAGTAATTCAGTTTTTCTGAAAGTGCCTTTTTGGTTTCATCCGAAAGCTCAACTTCAAGATCAAGCTCCTCATCAAATTCGCCACGCAGGATCTCAAGAATGGTTTTGAGCGTACGGCCTTTGTCATGCCCCTGCAGCTGCTTCACGTTTTCGAGCAAAAATGCTTTTGGACGCTTCTCGAAGAGAATTCGCTGGATCTCGAAGAACATGGTACCGCGGGTATCCTGAAAGCCCTGACGCTTACCAGCCTGTGAAAAGGACTGACACGGGAAACCACCGAGAAGAATGTCATGATCAGGAATATCAGCTGCTTTAATCTGTGTGATATCACCTGAAGGTAGTTCACCAAAATTCGCAGCATAGGTCTTTTGTGCAAACTTGTCCCATTCGGAACTGAATACACACTTCCCTCTTAATTGCTGGAAAGGTAAACGGATTCCGCCAATACCGGCGAAAAGGTCAATAAAGGTGAATTTATGCTTCTGGTCAGGACGTTCCCTGTATGGAGCTTTATCTGGCAACGCAATAATCTGTTCCCATTTTGCTTTAGTAGGAACATGCTCGCCACTTTCCCAGCCTCTGACTGTTCTTTCACCATTCTCTTTCATATCAAGCAGCAAAGCGAACTCTTTGAGGGATAACCCCATGTTATTTCTTTTTTGTCTGATATAAGATGAATCAAGATCAACGTACTTCACAATAACTTATCCGCTTTTTGACCCGGTTAAATATAACATATGTCAAAAGTAAGTTCCATACAATAGGGGCAACTATGTCAAGTTTTGAACTTGCAGACCTTAATAAATTAGCTAATGATTGCAGGACTGAATACAGTAAGCTTCCAAGCCATATTGATATTAAACTCGAAAATGAATTAAAACTTCTTCTACAGCAGCAATTAAACGAAATCCTGGTTGGTAAAGGCACAGGTGAAGTAGATATATCATTATATTCTATTAAATTTACAAACAAAGATGGCCTAGTTTCAATTTTTCCATCTCGGTGGTTATGGGCTGCATCCATTTTTTATAAATACAGTCAAGAACTTGCAAAATACTTGCTACTTGTTAGACAAACCAAGAGCAAGAATAAGTCTATAGAACTAAACCAATACCCAAAGGATTTAGAACCAGCATCGAAAACTTCATCGGATTTACTATTTGAGACAGAAGTTCAAACGATTTTAACAAGTTTTGATCCTGTTAATAGTGCAACAAATTTTACACTATTCAAAAAGTATATTTATGATAAAAAATATTCGTACTTTGAAAATGAAGGCAGAAAGCTAGATCGTCCAGATGCCTACAGTAGTTCAGTTTTAGCAGCATGCCAATTTATTGCAGCAAGCTCTGATAAATTTATCCCATTAGTAAAAGCATTTGAATCAAGTGAAGAGCTTCGAAAAGAATTTGATCGCCATGTGCAACAAATTATAAATTCAAAGACAATATTGTCTAACTCAACAACTCCACATACCAATGCTGGTAAAAATATAATTTACTACGGTGCTCCAGGGACGGGGAAAAGTCACGAGATTGATCAACAGACAGATGAGAATAATTCCATCCGTACCGTTTTTCATCCAGAAACCCAGTACAGCGATTTTGTAGGGTGCTTAAAGCCCTCTATGAGTAATGATAATATTGAATATAGTTTCAAACATGGTCCATTCATTGAAGCACTTGTAAAAGCTTTAAATGATCCTTCCCATCATTACTATTTAATTATTGAGGAAATTAACCGCGCCCCTGCAGCCGCAGTTTTCGGGGAACTATTTCAGTTACTTGATAGAAAATCAAACGGAGAAAGCAAATATAAAATCGATATTAATGACAGAGATTTATTAACCTTATTAAATAAAGAACTATCTGCTCCTTTGCCAGCTAATAAACTCTATATTCCGGAAAATCTTAGTCTCTATGCAACAATGAACAGTAGTGATCAGGCTGTTATGCCTCTGGATACGGCATTTAAGCGTCGCTGGAAGTTTGAATATAAACCACTTGATTTCATAACTTCACCGTTAGGTAATTTTGAAATTAACACGCAAGACGGACCTCAAACTGTAAGCTGGTCTGACTTTGCACAGGTTGTAAACTCTATTCTTTCTTCAGAATCTATTCCTGAAGATCGACACATGGGTCCATGGTTTGTAAATGAAACCGAGATTAAAGATCCGGAAGATGCAAAGAAAGCTTTAACAGGAAAAATCCTGATGTATCTCTGGGACGATGTTTTGCGCCATAGTGAGCGTTCTGTCCTCTTCCATCAGGATATTAAAACGTTCGGCTCTTTAGTAAAGAAATTTAATGCCGGTGAAATTATTTTCTCGGAAAACTTTGAAAAAAGACTAAAAGAAGAAACTGGTAAGTAAAAATTTACAGCGAATGATCAGGAAAAACCAGTTTGAGAAATAATCATTACCTGCTAGATAGAAACCCTGTAAATGAACTGCCCGCTCCTGTTGCAGACTTTATTCAGGGTCAAGGCCTGTTGAGCTCAATTAATGGCTTGAGAGTCTCTTTCTGTGGTCTAGTTTCATATCAAGGAGAGAATTATTTCTTCTTTCCTCGGCAGTCAGATATAGAAAAGATCAAACTTGATTCTGAACAATATACAGCTCTTCTGATGCAGGCACTTTTTAAATTTGCCCAAGATTCAAAAACACAGGTCACCAGTCCTGAAGATGGAGCTGACGAAACCGGTTTTGAAAAACTTGTGATGTTCAAATATCTGATTAATGATTTCCAGCAACACGGTATTTTCAAGAACGAAGAAGTTCTTCTAAGGAAGAATTCCGGAAAAACAGACTGGAAAAGAACCGTTAACCGGTCGGTTTCTTTCCCAAACAGTTCTGGTCGTCCTGTTTATCTGGATGTGTACGGGAAACAGAGAACTTCTAGCAATTCGGAAATTACACGTATTCATGCCGGAATCCTTAAACAGGTATATAAAAACTACGGGTTTATTTTTACAGGCAAGAACAAGGTCCCATATTCATTACAACAGTATGGTGAAACTTCCCTTTCTACGGATGCCCAGATTTCGGTTTTAAAGAATGAAATCAGGAATCACTTTGCCGATCGCCAGACCCTTCTTCTAAAAATGCTTATCGAGTATCTTGAAGCCTATAAAGGTAATGAACAGAAGAACCAGATTATTGGTGTTACACGTTTTCATGTCGCTTGGGAGCACATGCTTTCCAGATGCCTTGATAATGTCATTGATATTAATAGCCGGTTACCTAAACCGGTATTTATAAAGCCAGATGGAACAGCAATACCGGCGAAAAAATCAGGTATGCGATCTGATATCGTGATTGAAGACAAGACAGCTAAGAAACTGACTATTCTGGATGCCAAATATTATGAAGCAACTAGTATAGAAAATGCTCCGGGCTGGGCAGATCTCGTCAAACAGTTCTTCTATGAAAAAGCAATTTCAATAATGCCGGAATTTAAAGATTATAAATTCGAAAATGCCCTGATCTTTCCAGGGCAAAAAAACGCATTTGATAAGATTCATATGCAAGATCAACAAACTGGTAATTATCTGGATGCAGATTTCCCTTTCGTCAAGTGTATTTATCTTGATCCAATGAGAGTTATAAAAACATATAAAGAATCGACTAGATTAGAACTAATAGGTTCAATAGCTTAGATTTTAGTAACGGCTTTTTTAAGAATTTTATCTATATTCTCAAAATGTGAAGTGTATCTTTTCTCTACTTCATTTATTATGTTTTCAGGATCTTTCACAAGTAACTTAACAGGTTCAGAACTAAGCATCATTCTATGTATATCAAATGATTCTGCAGTCCTCTGATTTTCTGAATTTATTTCAGCCCTAAAATAATTATAGCTATCATAAAAATTCTTGCTGATAATTTCTAAAATATCCAGAATCTTTTTAACTTCTCTTAGGTCACCATCTAAATCAATAAGCTCGAGTGAGTGATTTTTTAAAGCAATATTGTTAACTATTTTATAATATTCTCTGAAATACTTTTTAAAATCTTCATGATAATCAAAATCACCAATTTTAATCATCATATAAAAATTCCTATCCCGAACATCATCTATAATCCCTTTAATTTCACCATTTAATTCATTGATCTCATATAAGAGTTTTAATTTCTCACCGGTTAAATGTTGCCTCTTCCAGTCATGCAAACCATACAGGACAGCAATTGGAGCCATTAATGCTCCAACTGCAGCAAACAAGGCGATTAAATCACTTCTAGACCATTGAGGAATTTGTTTACTATCTATTCCTAGTTCAGAAGAACTGATATGTCCAAGATAGAAATACCCCGCTACAGCAAATGCAAAGAATAAAAAATATAAAAGAATAAGAACTATTATACGTTTCTGAAATGCTGTCATTGAATTTCTACCCATTTACTCATCATCACTACTTCAGGAATTTATTATATTTTTCAGGCAACAAACCAAATTCACCCCATAAAGGTTTAACTGCAAAACCCATTCCACTTTCTTTGATAATTCCCCAAAAAATTACAATACGCCCTTTACTAGCATCTTTTTCATGAATTCCTCTACGGTCTTGAAGTTTCGATTTAATTTTTATACAAAAATCGTGAACATATTCATGACACTTGAGGTAGGTCATTCTTAAGTAATCATCATGAGATTCACCTAAAAACCTCGAATACTGGATTTCGCCATAATAAAGCTGTGGTGCTTGTTCCTCATCTGCATCCAGCTCTTTCATTTCTTCTTGACTTATATCTTTAATACTTATCAGTATATCTTTCAGCATTAATGCCTGTTCCTTGCTTGGGAAAAGAATATAAGAATAAAATTTCTTATCAAAGTTAGTACAAAGAGCTTGAACTGACGTAATTCGGGTTGGTAAATTTAATTTCTCTCCTCTGTGTCTGGCTATCGGGACTTCAGTCAACTCACCTTCTTCATCTTCCACTGCAGTAGCATCATATGGTTCAGCTTGTCTATCAGAGTTAGTTTCTACAGGTTCCGAAGTAAACTTTGAGATGATTATTAGTTCTTCCTTTTCAATAGCTTCTTTGGCATCTTCTTCATTTTTATATCTTTTACCTTCACTCTCAGGTGTTCTTAATTTACATTTCACACTTCTATAAGAAGGAAGATGCCTGAAATAGGCTTTCACATTATTAGTCTGAATGAGTCCCGATTTTGGAACCCTAGTCAGAGGTGTTTTACATACAGGACAAAAAACATGACCTGCCATTGCTGGATCAAATTCACTTGCTGTTATATGAGCTGAATTATTAATTAATTCTTCTGGATCTCCATTTTCAAAGTTCCAGTCCTCACTGTAGTAAGCCGTTTCAATTTTTGGTTTTGATGTCATAATAATATTCTTTCTTATCAGTTATGTATAAGCATTACTCTACAACTTATAAATATATTTTGGAATATTTAGTTAAAAACATAAATTATGCTCATCTACGCTGATGAAAGACATACGGCAGAACGAATAGAACTAGAACACCTATAGTCGCCTTCTTAGTTGTAAATTTTTAGAAAAATTCTAATAAACCACCTGACGAATGTGATAATCGATTATTATTGGGCTAACCCTTACTTTTATAGGGACTATCTCAATTAAAGAACTTTTGAAACTTTACTAAAGCCTAATTTTATTCTTATGACGAAACATACTAACCTTCATTGTATCTATGTAGCAAAACCTACTTTAAATAATTTCATCACTGGTCTTAACAATGGAGTTTGGGGATTTAAAAACTTAAATGATAGTGCTGAGCAGATAAAAAGTGGTGATTATTTAATTTTCGCACATGCTCTACAGGGTCCTGTGAGAAGTCGTTTTTCAGGACAACTTACTCAATATGTTCTTGCTAAAGTTACTAACGATATCTTCACGGTAAAAGAAGCACAAGATGAAGATAACCCTCAAATATGGGATGATGAAGATGGTAAAAATATTTATCCTCATCGCTTCTATTTCAAATTGATAGCAGCCTACCCAACACTAAAACATAAGAATAATTCATATGAATTAAAGAAAGACTATTTCACAGTCGTTGACGATCCACTGGTTGAGAAGATATACGAGGCTTTCCGTCATTCTTCTTGTATACAAGGCCGAAATGGGCTTATCACAGATGTCATTCTTAAAATGACAGATGAAACAATCAAAGATAACTCTTTAAAGAATTTAGGTGATATTTTTGATTTATCTAAAAGTATTTTTCATCGCAATAGTGACAAAAAGATATTTGATAACTTTGAGCCCCCGTCTCCTTCTCAACCTCTTATTGAAGCATCTGATCAAGAGATTGGAGAAGAGTTAGATGAAATACACCAAAGCAAAACTTTATCTGAAACTGAAAAAAAATTACTTGTACAGTCTCGTTTAGGTCAAGGACAATTTAGGAAAGACTTACTCAAAAATTTCAAAAGTACATGTGTCTTAACAGGTATTAGACATGAATCTTTGCTTCTGGCCAGTCATATAAAAGCCTGGAAAGATTGTACAAATGAAGAAAGGTTAGATACTCGAAATGGTCTACTCTTATCAGCCTTAATGGATAAGTTATTTGACCGTTACTTTATTACTTTCGAGCCAGACACTTTAAGATTGATCATGGTGGATGATCCTTTAATTCGTGAGATCATCATTAATCATCAATTATTAGATTTCGTTATAAAGACCCCATTTAAAAAGGAAAGTCTTGTAAAGTTTAAAGACTATATGGCTCACCATTACCATAAGTTTCATGAAATTAATGAGAAGAGATATGCAAAAAAGTAACTTAAAGCGAGCTGAAGAAATTCAGGACTTATTAATTTCAAAAGGCTTCACATGGAATAGTCACGAACAGGCAAAAGAAAAAGTTCTAGAAGAAATTGATGAGCTGTTTCAGGAAATCAATACTCCTGAAGTTGATAGAGCTCGTTTAGAAGATGAGTTTGGGGATTGCCTATTTTCACTCATTAATTTGGCTTGCCGCTTAAACCTAGATTCTGAAAAATGTTTAGGGATTGCTATATCTAAGTTTGAAAAGCGGATTAATCATGTAGAAGATCAGGCGAAAGAAAATGGCCTAACATTACAGGATGTCGATCTTGGACAAATGCTTAAGTGGTGGAAAGAGGCGAAAAATTGATTTCCCTCTTTCACTAAAGAAAACTCTAAAGTTATTTCAAATGAATTCCTTCTGCTATCTGAACAGCTGAGATACCAGAACCGAAGAAAATAAAAATTAATATTCCGATAATTAGCAGCATTACCAAGAAATATTCTAAAGCCAACTTTTTATTACAGTTCCAGATTTCTTTAAACGTCATTGGTTCATTACTTTCAAATTCAAGAAATTCAATGCCTTTGACTCTTGGATACATATAACTATTAAAATCATTTACAAAAGAGTGGTAAGTATTCTTTATCCATAAGAAAAATGCGATCCATATAAATGCTGTAAATACGTAAAAAGTAACTGACCGTATGGAAACTGGTAATACAGTAGACTTGTACAGAAGTAATAGAGCGATACCGCCAAATATTATTTGAGCAAGTACTGTTGTCATGAATTTATTTAAGGGTTCACGGCCCTGATTAAAAACAAACATAAATCTACCTCAAAAAATGAGTTAATTTTCATTAAGTTAAAGTTATTATGCTTGCAAACATGTGAGTAAAGATAATTCTATTTTTAAACTATAACAAGAGGCTTAACAACCGCTATTGAACACTTTTCATACGATTTTACAACTGACTTTTTACTTTAAATATGCTTAAATTATTAAATAATACGCACCTCCTTTACGAAGTCGGTGCTTTTTTTTCGTTTACAATTTTCTGATTATTTTTTATAAAGTTTTATCCTCACTCAACACTAAAACTCTAATACCCAATAAATCCGTACCGGCAATGCAACACTGCCAACCCACACTTCACATCACTACGCGCATCTGATTGCGAGCGATCTTCTCGTACCATCTCAGGCCATGACTGTCCACGAAAGTAACGATCAATAATCGCGTCCATCCATTCATCCATGACTTCACTCTGCCCCATTAAGTCTAAAATCAAGCGTTGTACTGCACGGGCTTCATTGTCATCAATCTGGCATTGGGTTTTAGATTTGGTTTTACGAAATGGATCTGCTGCGCTCACAAAGTAATTGGCAATGATTTCCCGTTGTTTCTTCTTACCTAACCGTTTTAAACAGCGCTGCTTTTCAACTTGTACCATCGCTGAGGCAATTGGATTACTGTAAGCGCCAGAAGGAATACCCGTAAAACTCTTTTGATCTAACCATGCACCGAACTGATATAACCAGCCCTCTAGATCGAATCGTGTCCAATCCACTGAGTGCATAACATGCTTCTTATCGATCATTAGTGTCATTCATTCCCCCAACCATTTTCTCTATCTGCTGAACCGCTAAACCTGACTTCACTTGTTCTGTACTGAACCGTAAAACTGTAAAACCCATCATTGCTGCCGAGTTATATTTCTCCATATCCCCGATGTAACCTTTGCCTCTTGTGTGACGTCCTCCACTCCAGATACCGCCTTCCACTTCAACCAAAATCTTTGTGTTGGTAATCAGAAAATCTGCTCTCCATTTGCGTTTTGGATGGAATTTATATTCCTGCTCAAAACTAATCTTGCATGCTCTTAGGTGTGTTGCCAGTACCGCCTCGCCTTCACTTGGCTGTCTAGTACCTTGCTTTGCTGAACGGCGTTTCTTTGTCTTCACTGGAAATAATTCACGGTATTCAGCTAAACTCATGCTAGACATGAATACCCCTTTCAAAAGCGTAGAGATCACCTTCCAAGAGCGCTACGTTGACATCGTAGAGGTCTATCATGCTGCCCCCTGTAATGTGCCTTTGAACCCAACTTGCTTGAGATATGGCTCCCATTGTTTGGCCTGAGCTGGATCACTAAGTTTTACAGCGATACGTGCTGCGAGTTGGTCGTAGCTTTCCCCTGCAGCTGCAAACTGGCTTGCGAACTCAGGATGTTGTGAGAGTTTTTGAGCGAAGGTGTGAATTTGTTTATCGCTCAACTGGTGTGGTGCGCTCGGCGAGCACCGAACTGACGACCCTGAATTCCGGAAAAAAGCCTGTTCACGTGCTTGGTATTTGCCACATGCGTTGATTAACCAATCTGCAAAGTGGTAATGCATGAGCTCATCACAAAGATTCTTTTCGGCGTTGTAAAGTTCAAATGCACGTAACTCTCGATCAAACCAAGTTGCATTTTTGATCTGCTCGTAAGTTTCCTGATCAGTTGCCAAACGAATTTCTTCACCAAGTTTTTTCAAACTCAACCATGTTTTTATATTTTTAGATTCTTCTGATAGATTCTTTAAAAGATTCCGTGTCCCAACGTTGGGACCGTTTACCGGAATTGTTGGGACTCTTTCATGGAAATGTTGGAACTGTTCCACTGTTGGTACTGTTCCAACGTTGGTACTCTTTCCATCTAAATTTTCACCTTCTAATGGTCCCATTGTTGGGACTGTATCTTCGCGACCCATTACACCGTTCAAGCGGTAAACGACCACCTGTTTTGTCTGACCTTTGCGCTCTCCAGTATCAGTAATTAATCCATCATCGGAGAGCTCAGCAAGAATCTTCATCACAGTTTTTCTGTCAATTTTGCAGTCCGCGGCTAAGCGTTTAGCACTTGGATAACAGGTATGATCCTCACTTGCGCGATCAGCCATAGATAGCAAAACAACTAGTTTTAAGGCAGGTAATGAGCCGCCTTTCTTAGTCGGGATCTGAACTTTCCAAGCCCAATTAGTGGCATCTAGACTCATATCCGATCTCCTATCTGGCCACAGTGAGAGCAAACCTCAAAATCGTAAGGGTTATATTGCCAAACGATCTTTCCGCAGCTTGGACAGTTAAACCGCGATTTAGGTTCTTTTACTCTACGTTTTGCTTTCTTTAGATGTTCAGGCATCTTTAGACCTGCACCCTGTGTCATTATGCGAGGGTTATATTTGCTGAAATCAAAGGTTCTTCTTTTGGCTTTGTCAGCCAAATGGTAAGGGATGGCAATATATCGTTGGCCTAACTCATTAATTTCTTCTGAAGAAAAATAAGAAGCTATTTCAAAATTCGTGGAGGTTTCAAATGACCTTTTATTCAGCCAGAAAACGTCATTTCCATCGAATTGCTTTTTTACAAAAACTGCATATCCAATAGTTCCATCTATGATCTGTGTTTGATTAGGTATGTACTGATGGTCAACCTTCCATATAGCTAACTTATCAACATGGTCTGCAGATATTGGACAGTCATATTCACGGGCATGATCAAAATGGTATTGGGCTTCTTCCAATGTGCAAACATGTGCTTGATCAATATCAGTGTGGTAGCCGCGAAACTCATGACGCTGGAAGCTAACATTTGAACCAACGTTGTCGCGGAAACATGCAAGATAGAATCTATTTTTCATGACACCTCCGCCCGTGCTAACTCTTCTGCAGTTAAACGACGTTTTGCTTCTAACTCAGCAATTGATGCCGATCTAAAGAATTGAACTGGTAGAGCTAACTGCTTACCGCACGCTGACTTAACAAAAAGTCGTTTAGGTGTGCTGTAGTAAAATCCAAACACTTCGAAAATTTCGTTATGATCCAGTTCATTAACAACCACCATGTCACCCACTACAAATTCTTGTGAGTTGAGTTCGATTGGTTGTTCTGATAAATTGTTTGTGTTCATTTGATTCACCTCAATTGAATGCCTAGAAGCCTGATCCACGAAATCAGGCTTTTTTAATGCTCTAAATTTGACTGTGTATTCTCATGGCATCCTCTGGCATCTCTTGTTTCCTTAGGATGACCCCATACCTTTCGCATACGATTGAACTTGCGTCTCTCCACCAAGAGTTTTTCTATGCAAGCTTCTCGTATCCAGTCTGCTTTCGTCATGTCGCTGGCATTAGCCACGCCTTCGATGGATTCATCAGTCAAATCATTAAATTTGACCGTTACAGGGTTATCGAGCTTTCCACCTAAAAAGCCCAACTCTCTTGCTTCATTCATTTCATCGGTTCTCATGAAAAGAGCAGCTCCCTTGCCTGATAAAAATTACGCAATAAGCTGTTGTGTCCGTACATATTCGAAATCAACTTGTGGGCATAACTCATCACAACGGATGAAACCGTTACTCGCCTTATCAAACTCAACTGCTAGAACTGGGCTACAACTTCTATGCTTAGAAATGATTTGTTTGATTTGCCCATCTGACGTATCACACTTAAGCGCAAAATCGGCTCGTGCTTTTGTTGACAGCCCATAATAAAAAGTTCGTAGTCTTGAGGTATCCAACAGAATTACTCCTCATTAGCAAAATCAAAAACACATTAGCATTTGCTAAATATTTTAGCAATAAAAATTTAGCAATGTGTAATTTACATATTGCTAAATTCCATCAAAATTAATTAGCACTTATTAATACAATGTAATCATTATGGATATTTCTGAAATTAGAAAACAAAACCTTCGACGGATTATTGATAATGCAATATCAAAGGGTTTAGCAAAAAATGATGCTGAATATTGTAAGAAGAAGGATTTAGAACCTAGCTATATTTCTCAATTAGTAAATGGTCACCGAAATATTGGTGAGAGATCGGCTAGAAATTTAGAAAAGAAAATGGGACTTAATGTCGGCGTATTAGATCAAAGTATTAATAAAAACCAACTAGATAACAATATAAACTTATCTCAGAAGATTCTTTTAAAGGGTGATCTGATTCCAGTGATTTCATGGGTAGCGGCAGGTTCTTTTTCTAATGTTGAAACAGTCTTAAAAGATACAGAAATAAATGAATGGCTGCCTCACAATAATGATGCAGGTAAAAATGGTTATGGGCTTATAGTAACTGGATACTCCATGTCTCCAAGATTTGAGCCTGAAGATCGAATTTATGTAAACCCAGACTTTCCTGTAAATGACCTTAAAACAGGTGATTTAGTAATTGTTGCCTGTTCAGGAGACACAGAGGCAACTTTTAAGCAATTAGTAATTGAAGGTACAACTAAATATTTACAACCGCTTAACCCTAATTGGGAAGAAAAAGTAATTAAACTTACTCCTGATTGCCGTTTAGTTGGAAAAGTAGTTGCAATGTACAGAAAGATATAAAACTTAATAATAGTTATATTTATTCATAGGGGTATGAAATGGCGGTTCAAGTTCCAAATAATCTAATGAGATTATATTTTAGGCTTAAAATGTATAGATCATCCGGTATGGATTTTCAGATTTTTTTCTCAAATATTATGGGATATTTAGATCAGAATTTTGTACCAATAAAACCTTATGGTAATTGGGGGGATGGTGGGAATGATGGATATAATCCAGCAAGTAAACATTACTATCAAATTTATGCTCCTCTAGCAACAACTACTCCACGCCCATTAGATGAGCTAAATAAAGCTGTAACTGATTACGAAAAATTAGAAACGAAATGGGGAGAAATTAATGGTTATAGCTTTGTTATTAATGATAAGTTTACAAATATCCCTGCTCTTTTACAAAATGATTTTGAATCCTTTAAACAACAAAAAAATATTCAACAAGGTCAAATCATTCACGCACAAAAATTACAAAGCCTTTTTATGAGCTTAACTGATGATCAGAAATTAGATGTACTAGAATTACATTGTCTTGATGAAGGCGATAATACAGAATTTGAGCCGACTATCATAAGTGAACTCATAACACATTTGATCGAAAATAATGAAAACTGCTTCAATTTTTTAGATGGGGAAGCACCAGATTTTGATGAAAAAGTGATTTTTAATAAATTAAATCCTATCTTAGCTGCCAAATTAACAAGTAAATATGCTGAAGTCTTTAAAATAGATGAATTTTTAGCAATTCAAGATGATGGTATGGCTCAAGACTTAGCTTTATGCATCAATTCAATTTACAAAGATATAAATCGCTCTATACCTACAGAAGATGTTGATAGAAATGCTTTAATTTACTTAGGTTTAATTGAAAGCTTAGTTCCTGAGCACGCAAAAAATAATAAGCTAACAAAAAGAGGTTATACTTCTGTAGCTGAAATCATAATTGCTAAATATTTTTCAACTTGTGACGTCTATGAAGATCCAAACAGCACTATTGCCTCATAAACATGTCAGATTTGCTGGCTCCCTATTAGGAATTGCTGGCTATATTAGACAGTTTTTAGATTTTCCTATTTCAATAGATGCTCTATGGGCCAAAGTTGAAGCGGACAATAATCCTCTTTTCCGTATTAATTTTACCCAACTTATTTTTGCATTGGATATCTTATTATTTATTCAAGAAATTTATCTAGATAGTAATGGGATGATTTGCATACAAAAGGTTGTAAATAAATGAAACTTATAAAATTATCTTGTAATCAACCACAGTTTCGCACAATTAACTTTAATCCTGAAGGGCTAACAATTATTTTAGGAACAAAAAGTGATGATCGAGATTCTTCAGTAAATGGCGTTGGAAAGACTCAATCTTTAAGATTAGTTAATTTTTGTTTAGGTGCAAAAACCTCAAATAGTATTTCAAAAACATTAGCACACGCAGTTCCAACATGGATTTTTAAACTCGAATTTAGTATTGGGAATAGTATTTATTCTATTGAACGATCAGGTAACTCCAAGTTAATACGTTTGAATGGAGAAGATATTAAAATTACAAAATTACAGGAATGGTTAGATAATTCTGGTGTATTTCCAAAGATTAAGAAATATAAATATTTATCTTTCAGATCGCTATTTAAAAGATTTTCAAGAACTGAAAAATCCGACTGTTTAAATCCATTATTTATTGAAGATGAAAGTGATTACTCATCCTTAATAAATAATGCTTATTTATTGGGATTAGACTTAAACTTAATTGAAAACAAATACTTACTTAAAGAAAAAGTTAAAGCTAATACTACTACCCAGAAACTTCTAAAAGAGGACTCTTACTTGAGTGAAGTGGTAAAAACTGGAACCAATCCCACAGCAAGAAAAGAGTTTCTAGAAAAGTATATTCCACAATTACAAGAAAATTTAGATAATTATACTATTGCGGATAATTATCATGAGATAGAAAAAGAAGTAGAATATTTAACTGAAAAATCTAGAGATATTCAAAGAACAATCTCAGCTCTTACCTTTAAAATACATAATATTAATAAAAGCTTAGAACATACTCCAGACATCAATAATGAGCAACTATTAGATTTATATAATGGTTTACAACATATTTTTAAACCTGAAGCTCTTGCACATTTTGAAACAGTACAAAAGTTTCATAATGATCTCACAATAAATAGAAAAACAAAACTCGAAAAAGAAAAAATAGAAATTTTTAATGAGATAGAAAAGTTAAAAAGTAACTTTAATATATATTCTGAAAAAAGAGATAAAAAGTTATCTTTTTTAAAAGATAAACATGCTTTAGATGAATATATTGCTATTGCTAAAGAGTTATCTTCTTTACAAGAGGAACTTGAACATTTAAAAAAATATTTAAGTATTAATGATGATATCAAACAGCAAAATCTATTAATAAAAGGAAAAATAATTTCTTCTATTTCACAAGCATTAGAGTATTTAAAAACAGATCCATTAGGATCTTTAAATACTAAGTTTCAAGAAATTACTTCAAAATTATATCCTAATTATAGCTCAGGCATTTATATTACTTTAAATGATAGTGAAAATAATATGCTTATGTATGACTTATCCGTAGAGCTGCAAACTGATAGTTCTGATGGAGTTGCGAATGCTAAAGTAATTTCCTATGATTGGCTAATATTTAAACATGGTTATCATAATATGAGTATGCTTTGGCATGATAACCGCTTTTTTGCTGATATTGACCCCAGTGAATTAGCAAAATGGTTTGAATTTACTATTAATGATATTAATGATAGCTCTAAGCAATACATACTATCTATCAATATAAATAACTATGAAGATATAAAAGCATACGCCACAGAAGAACTGATTTCTTATTTAGATAGTAGAATAGTTATTAAATTATTGAGTGATAAACCTACTAATAAATTATTTGGAATGGATTTTGATCGTCCTAGAATATCTAATAATTAATTCTAATCAGTAATAATTCCTTCCTGAGAGGAAGGAATTATTAACCTAATCTAATTTGCTGTTCGCTTAAAGTTTTCATCATTGACACAGTATTCCAAACAATCTTTAAGAATACCTACAGCCCTATAAATGTATTCTGGTTTTTCTAAGAATACCTGTCCATTCGCCTGAACTTCGAGTCCGGCTCTTACTAACTCACTTCGACGTGCATCATCGACCGGAACAATAAACTGAATGGTTGGCCGTTTACGATTCACATCATATCGAAATAACCAACGATTATTTTTACCTTGATAAAGTACTGAAAAATAACTTTCAGTATCTTTACTTTCTAGTTCAACCTCTGGGAGCAACTCTCCCACAATACGGAAAAGATCTTGTTCATCCTTGGTAGTAATAATTTTTTCATTATCTGGGTTAACAATGAAATCTGGTTCAATAACTTTTGTTGTTTCTTCTTCTACAGTTTTAGGCTCTACTGGTTGAGCAGTAATAATCGTTGGTGATGATAACCCTTTAACTACTGTATCACTAATCGCCTGCTCTACAGCTTGTTTAACAAAAGGTTGTATTGATTCTAAAAACTTAGTATTTAATTGACGGGGAATATTTGCTTGTTGAGCAACATAGCGAACAAAATCAATATCGACCTCATTAATGCTTTTCTTAATAACCGTTTTAAACTGCTGAATATACTGGTTTTCTTCAGCAAAAAAACGTAATTTCTCTGCATGAAAATTATCATGTTTAAATTCCGCTAACTGCACCAACTCTTCAGCTTTATTTTTTGTAAAATCAACAACTAAAAATGGCTTCTCATCCATTACATTCGTATTGATCAGATCAGTAAAGAACCGCCATTCACGCCCATTCGTTATCGCCCCAATTGTTACTCCTAAACTACTATTAAAATAGCGAGATAATTGTGGTGCATGATTAGTTAGATTTGCAGTATAGGGTTTAGCTTCAATAAACATGACCGGCTGCCCATTACAATATAGAGCATAATCAACTCTTTCCGTGGCTTTAACTCCGGGAAAATCAGCTGCGAACTCAGCTAGAACTTTTGTAGGGTCATATGGGCTAAAGCCTAAAATATCTAATAATGGCAAGATCAATGCCTGCTTAGTAGTTTCTTCCGTCGCACAATGTGCTCCTACACGTTTTACATGATCGATATGATTTTTAAGACTTGCTATAAAGTTATCCATTATTTTACCTAATCGTTTGTTATGTAAGTTATTCATTCATATTAACGAATATGTTTCATTTTTCAACAATTACACAACACTATTTATAAATTAACTTTCAATTAACCCACTTTAAAAATTTAGCATTTGCTATTGATAATTAATTTAGCATTTGCTAAATTAATTATCGCCAGATAACAAAAAAGCACATCGACTCTTCTACCTTCCGATGTGCTTTTGCATTACGCGAGATAAGTATGAAACAAAACCCTATTCCTAGTCAAACCACATCACGCCTATATCAACACCCTAGTGTTGAAGAACAGCGCCCTTCTCGTTTTGCGACTTTCAAAGCTAACGCAATCGACTTCATTAAGTTTATTGCTCTTTCATTTATCCTTTGGGTGATTGCTGTAGCTGCTGCATCTTGGATGATGGGAGGCTAATCATGAATGCTCAATTCAAACCACATCCTGAAGGATTAAAAGCCTATATCGGCCATGACCGCTTAACTGGTCTCTACTCTGTACGTATCGGCTGGACTGTTTACGCAGCTAATGCAAATGGCAGTGTGCTGTACACCGTAAAAGGTGAAGTAAAAACACCTTTAAATGTTGAAGAGTTTAAGGCGAAACGCCCTAAGGTTCATGCAGCCTTAATGAATGAGATTAGCTTCCAGCGCAAAAAAGCATTAGCAACTGCCCTAGAACTTAGCAACATCCCTTCATACGACCGCAAAGCTTATAAGAAAAAGCGCAGCTTTACAGGTTCAAAATAAGGATAAGAAAAATGGCTCTACCTATTATTACTGCTGACCAAACATTATTAGTTCAAGCAATTATTGTGTACCTCTATGCTGACCCTGGCTTAGGTAAAACTTCGATAGGTTTTACGGCTGATAAAGCAATTTCGTTCGACTTTGACCGTGGTGCTCACCGTACTGGTGAATTGCGTCGCGGTGCGGTTGTACAGGTTCAGCAATGGAGTGATGTAGCAAACCTAACTCCACAGGATTTAGCACCTTATAACACTGTAGTTATCGATACTGTAGGCGCGATGCTTGAGTGCATTAAGACACATCTATTACTCACGGCTAATAACCGTCAAAAAGATGGCTCTTTAAAGTTAAAAGCTCAAGGCTTGGCTAACCAAACATTTAAGCAGTACATCAATACATTAATCAGTCTTGGTAAAGATGTTGTTTTCATTGCTCATGCTTCTGAAGATCAAAATGGCGATCAAATTATTTATCGTCCAGATCTGGGCGGAAAAAACCGTAATGAGCTTTACCGTATAGCCGACATCATGGGCTATCTAACCACTGTAACCACTAATGAAGGTAAGAATGCACGTGTAATTAGCTTCAAACCATCCCCTACGCACCATGCGAAAAACTCAGGTGCATTAGGTGGTGAAACTGGTGAAGTATGGGTTCCTGATCTTAAATCTAATCCAACTTTCTTAGCTGATCTTATTACTCAAGCAAAGGACCACATCAACACTTTAACACCGGCACAACTTGCAGCCGCAAAAGCCCAAGAAGAGTTAGAGAATTGGAAGCAAAGCTGTGAAGAGGCTGAACATGCGGGTGATCTAAATCAATTAACTGAATCTTTAGATAAAGAACACATGTATTACCAGAACATGCGTCAAACAATGCTAATGCGTGCTAAAGCCTTGAACTGCCAGTACGACAAAGAAAGAAACTCATGGATTAGTCCGCCCGAGTTTAATGGGATTACTGATAAGCAACGTGATCAATTACAAGCTTTTATAGATGAGCGCGGTTTAGACGTTAAAACCGTGTGTGAATACTTAGGAATAGATTCACTCATGCAAATTGATGTGGCGAAACTACCAGCCGTTCAAGTTGAAATTGAAAAGCTTGCTAAGGGAGAAATTGCCTAATGTGCTTCCGTTACTCATCGTCAGCCCGAACTCTGATTGTGTTCGGCAACCTGATGAACCATTACTACGACAATGTAAACCCGTCTCAAATCGACAACTTGATTGATGAGGCGAAATTTAAAGAAGCAACTTGGAGAAAGTAAGGAAGACCTATGGCTTGTCTAATCAAAGTATCTGAGTTTATTAAACGGGTTTATGGCGGCAAGGATGCAACCCCTCCAGCCCCGCAAACCATTACCCGTAGTTGCCGACGCGGTGAGCTACCGGCTGAACAAATTGGCAAGATCTGGTATATAGATTGGGAAATTTACCGAAAGCGTACCGGTAATGAACTTGTTGACCGTGTTTTAAGAGGTTGAAATGGCAAGACCTCGTAACACTAAAAATAAGGATTTACCTGCAAATCTTTATCGTGGACAAGGTAGTGCTTGGCGCTACCGCCATCCGGTAACTGGTAAATTCCATTCAATGGGTTCAGACAAATCAAAAGCAATTACAGCAGCCCGTAAACTAAATGAAATGCTAATCCCAGCCGATGATTTAGTTGGAAAAGTTATGGGAGGTGTTTTCTTTGGTGAATTTGCAGATGAGTACTTAGCGAATAAACGACGTAAAGATGGTAAACCAGTAGCCAGCACAACAATTGAAAGTTATAGATCTTATCTGGAAAGATGCAAACTTAAATGGGGTGATCTGCGCATAGACCAGATCACTCTGTTTATGGCCAATCAACTTCTAGATGATATGACAGCTTCATCAAGCAATGGATGTCGGGGAGTATTAATTGATTTATTCAACGTTGCTGTAAGTAAGGGTTTATGTCCCGACAACCCGATTGAAGCGACCATGCCTAAGCATACTAAGCGACAACGGCGAAGACATACGCTTGAAGGTTTAGAACTAGTACGTAAGCACTCGCCTGATTGGCTACAAAATGCAATCGACTTGGCAATGCTAACAACACAACGAAGAGTAGATATCTTGAAAATGAAGTGGACCGATATCATTGATGGTTATCTTCATGTAGCTCAAGAAAAGACTACAGATAATCCTGAAGACGAATTCGAAATTGTCGAAGGTGCTGGTTATGTAAGAATTAAAATCGATGATGAACTTCAAAACGTTTTAAATCGATGCAAAGATAAAATTGACAGTCCTTTCATTATTCATCGAGTTCCTGTTAAACAAGGTAAAAAGAGAAAATATGAAAAAGAGCACTGGACCCAGGTTGATAATCAGTATTTATCATCTAGCTTTTTAAAAGCAGTTAAGAAGTCAAAGGCATATCCAAATTTAACAGGAAGACAATTACCAACCTTCCACGAAATTAGAGCACTCGCTATTTTCTTGCATAAAAAAGCGGGTAAATCTGCTCAGGCATTAGCTGGACATACGAGTAAGAAAATGACTGAACATTATGAAGCTGGACATGAAATTATTTGGAATGATGTGGACGTAGGTATTAAATTACCATTTGCCGAAGTGACATAAGATTGGGTTGCAAAACCCTTTCTTAAGTTATTGTTTTCTAATAATTCTATATGTTCGAAAAGTTCTATAATAATTAAAATAAAAAATATAATAAAATTTATTAAAATCAATGAGTTTAAAATAAATGCTAGATATAATTTCTCCCTAAAGAATAGATATTAGGTTCAATAAAATTACCAAAAGATATTTAGGTTATCCCAAACCTAAAATGATAAAAATCATAATATCTATGTGTGGTAATAGGTAAATGAGCTTAAAAATAAAATATCACTAAAATATTTAAAAACAATGTAATTTATTTAAATTTTAAAATATCAATAAAATACATATATTTATATAAATTTATTGGTAAAAACAAATTATTTAAAAACCATTATTAATTTATAAAACTTATTAATTGTTGAGTAAATTTAATTAATATTTATATATTATTTAATAAAGACAATTAAATAATATATTTTCCAAAATATTCTTCATAAAATAAAAAATTAAAGCCCTCTGATAAGGGCTTTTATCAAAACTTATACCTGATTTATAATGGTAATAATCTAGGTCTACGATATGGACCAGAACTTATGCGAAAAATATTTTTAACATTTGGTTTGATATTCTGTTTCTCAAAGGCAGGGTTAAAGCTTGCTCCAGTACATAGTCCCTTTCCTTCAGGATCAGGTGCCACTGCCATACTCCATTGCCCTACTGGTAAATAAAATGTTGCTTTCTCACCTGTATCAAAACGTCCAATAGTTTCATTACGAAAGAGAACACTTAAGTAACAAGCACTACCTAGAAAGCCAGTATCTCTAGCGATTTCAACTTCAGCATAACCATCTTTATTTTCTTGATAAGCTAATAAACGTTCTTTGGGTGATTGCTTTGCCATAGTTGTCGAAATAGGCGTTGTGGCACACCCAACCAAAGAAACGACAAAACCCAATAAAAGTATTTTTTTCATGAAATTATCCACTTTAATAATGATTTAAATTTAACAGCTCAGAAAAATGAAAAAGCACCTGTGAGTATTTTTTATTTTCTTTTAACTAAAGTCAAAATTCTCACATTCAAACTTTGCACTTTCAATCGACTGTTTGGCTCCTTTAAGTGAGAATTCTGCTACCCCATATCCTTTAAAATTCACTGTTAAAATTTTTCCATTTTTCAGAGCATCATCTAGCTTATTTTCATGAACAACAATAAATAAAAATTCAGAACCTTTTTCTTCAATAAGATCTGCTTCAACACGTTTAAAGTAACCCGAATCAACCTGAATATTTCCATAAATTGTACTTTGGCTATCTTCTTCTGAAGGTCTGTTAAGTTTGTATATAAACTCAACAGGAGCAAGCTTACACTTATTATGTGTTGGGTATGTTAATGCCAGTGAACTATTAGTTCTTTTATCTTCCGTGGCCGCTCTAGTTGCTTCAACGTTACCGAAGGTACTATTAGCGATTTTAAAATCGCTCCAATCGCCTTTTTTCACATAATCTCTTACACCACTTTCTAAATCTTCAGCAAAAATTTCTTGGATACAGCAAGATAACAAACCTACTAAAAACAATTTTTTCATGAGTTAACCTATGAAATCTCAATATTTAATACCTAATTAAAAATAACTATTCAAATAGTAGCTTTGAATTTATATAGTCGCATCGGCTATTTGAATCTAATCTTAACATTGAGACCTTTTAATATGTATTCCTTATTAAATCTTAATATCTTTTAGGCGCAATCATTAAGCGCTTGTTTCATTTTCTTGGGAAGAATAGCCCAAGATGATGATGGAATATATCCTTTTACCTTTGTGATACTATTTTCATTTGCTATATATATAGTCACTCCCGCATATCCCATTTCCCCTTTAGCAAGTCTGAAACCATTTTTTGTCTCAGTCGTTGTAAGAGGCAAAAGCACAGATGTTTTTTCAAGAACACAATTTTTATATTCAGCTGTAGACTTTTGAGTTGTTAGCACTACATCAGGCTTATTTTCCTTTTGCTGTTCCATAGATTGGCAACCATTAAAAAAAGTAAAACTTAAAACTAACCCTAAAAAAATAAAATTTTTCATGACATTGTCCACTTTAATAATGAGTTAAATTTAAAAAGTTAAGGATAATACAAATCCCCCGTCAGTAGTTTAAGTTTTTGAAAAAATTATTTATTTTATCTTCGTTATTCAATAGAATGCCGACATAAATTTTTATAAGAAAATGAAAAACTATGTGGCTTAAATTTATATTATACCCTCTGGGCCTGTTTGTGCTGTGGCAAATCATTTTCATCATTGAACAGCTTTCTTTAGAATTTTTAAATGCGCCACAAATACTTGTAGCTATAATTGCACTGATCATAAATTGCGGTATGCAAATTTTGATTGGGTATAAAGTTCCTAAATTAGCACCAAAATATAAGTTTGTAGCGAGTATTACATACATCATCTTATTCACTTTTTTAGTAGCAATTTACTCAACAACTATTTTATTAGAAGGCTTAAAAGTTGCTCCTCAAGCAATTTGGCTAGGTTATTTATTTTTTCATGTCGTTGGAATGGCTCTATATTTTGCAAACAATACTGATGAATTCTGCTTGGATAACTTACTAAAGTAGCTCATCCTACTGTTCCCTGGTTTATTTTTCATAATTTTTGTCAAAAAACATAATATTAGACAAATTTTCGTATAAATTACCCTTCTAGGTGAGCTGAGCAATCTAAAGGAATGAAATGACGCTTAAACAATTAAAAGCTTTTTTAGCTCTTGCACGTACCCTCAACTATGCCAATGCATCACTAGAGCTACATTTAAGCCAGTCTGCTTTAAGCCTCACCATCAAAAGCCTAGAAGAAGAATTAGGCGGAAAGTTGTTTAACCGCAATACACGCCGTGTTGAGCTTACCCAAGAAGGTAAATCCCTTATTCCATATGCTAAAAAATTACTCGCCAATTGGGATGAAATGGAAAATGATGTCAAACAACGTTTTAAGCTCAATCGTGGAACTTTAAGTATCGCCTCAATGCCCTTCGTGACTCATGCAATTTTGCCTGAAGTGATTCATCAATTTTTAGAGCTTCATCCCAACCTGAACTTTTCAATTCACGATATTCCAAATGAAACCATTATAGAAAAAGTACAAGATGGTATCTTCGAGCTTGGTATCTGCTTTGAACCAGACCTTACTGAAGGCTTAGAATTCAAACCTCTGTTTGAAGAAGACTTCTTGGCTCTATTACCTAAGACTCATCCTCTTGCTCAATCACCATCTATTACATGGCATGAGCTTTGTTCAAACCCATTTGTAACTTTGCAAAAACCTTCAATTGTTCGATATTTAGTTGAGCAAAATTGTTTGCGAAATAATATAACGCTCGATTTAAAAGTCGAATGTCATCAAATTTCATCACTATCAAGTTTTGTGGCTTATGGAATTGGGGTAAGCGCAATTCCTAGACACTTTGCTAAACACATTGATAAAGAACATAACGTGTTAATTGATTTAAAAGATGAAGCTATTCATAAAACTGTAGGAATTGTTTATAAAAAGAACTTTGAAATTTCAAATATTTCTGCCCAATTTATTGAGGCTTTAGTTCAATATAAATTTTAAAAAATTAAACACTGCATTTTTATGGTGAACTAAGCCTACGCTTAAGCTAAATTTATTAATTATTATAATTTTCAATGCCATGAGATGAATTTTTAAATTATTTTGCTTTATATTAGTCTATCTTTTGTCGGTAATTTGATACCATTCATTGATTATACTTATTAATCCTTTAAAAAAATTAACTTCTATAACACGAATTGTGATGCTAAAACTAAGATTACTAAGGGATATAGGATAACAATAGAATGAATAAAGTTTATGCCAATGCAGAGGCAGCACTGAAAGACGTTATTGCTGACAACCAAACACTTGCGGTAGGCGGTTTCGGTTTATGCGGAATTCCTGAAAAACTAATTGTTGCAGTTAAGCAAAGTGGCGTGACTGGTCTCACTTGTATTTCAAATAACGCAGGTGTAGATGATTTCGGTTTAGGTATTTTGCTTCAAACCAAACAAATCAAAAAAATGATTTCTTCATATGTGGGTGAAAACAAAGAATTCGAGCGCCAATATTTAAATGGTGAACTTGATGTAGAACTTACCCCACAAGGTACTCTAGCAGAAAAGTTACGTGCTGGTGGTGCTGGAATTCCGGCCTTTTACACTCAAACTGGTGTCGGTACACTTATTGCTGAAGGTAAAGAAGAACGTACCTTTAATGGCAAGAACTATATTTTAGAAGAATCTTTAACTGCAGATGTTGCTCTTGTTAAAGCATATAAGGCAGATAAAGCGGGTAATTTAGTATTCCGTAAAACTGCTCAAAATTTTAATCCTGAATGTGCGATGGCTGGAAAAATTACTATCGCAGAAGTTGAACAGGTTGTTGAAATTGGTGAATTGGATCCGGATGAGATTCATCTACCAAGTATTTATGTCAACCGAATCATTCTCAATGCCACGCCAGAAAAGCGCATTGAACAAAAAACCATACGCACGGAGGCAGTATAAAATGGCTTGGTCACGTAATGAAATGGCACAACGTGCTGCACAAGAACTAGAAGACGGTTTTTATGTCAATTTAGGTATTGGCTTACCTACCCTAGTGGCTAACTATATTCCTGAAAATATTAATGTTTGGCTTCAATCTGAAAATGGCCTTTTAGGTATTGGTGAGTTTCCAACTGAAGAAACTGTTGATGCTGATTTAATTAATGCCGGTAAACAAACAGTTACTGCACGTCCCGGCGCTGCCTTTTTCTCAAGCTCAGAATCTTTTGCCATGATCCGTGGTGGCCATGTCAACATTGCGATTTTAGGTGCAATGGAAGTTTCTGAAAATGGTGACTTAGCTAACTGGATGATTCCGGGTAAAAAAGTCAAAGGTATGGGCGGTGCAATGGACTTGGTTGTAGGTGTTCAAAAAGTTGTTGTGCTTATGGAACATTGTGCTAAAGATGGCACGCCAAAAATCGTGAAAAACTGCAGTTTACCTTTAACAGGTAAAGGCGTGGTTCATCGCGTAATTACTGACTTAGGCGTAATGGACATTACCCCCCAAGGCGTAGAACTCATTGAACTAGCTAAAGATGTTACGCTTGAACAGATTCAAGCTGCTACAGGTGTTGAGTTTCACAAAACATTAGTCGCGTAAATTTTAATTTTTAGTTAGCGAGATAAGACTTAAGTTAGGAGGTGAGCTTAAGTCTTAACCCTTTTAAGCACCGGATGTGCTGTCTATAAATAAGAACGAGAAGGATTTTTTCAGCTATGGAAAAACAGCAAGGAATTTTTGAAAGATTTGCTCTTCGGATTAGTGACTGGTCTGAAAAATGGTTTCCTGATTCATATATTTTTGCTCTACTTGGCGTCATTATTGTCTCTGTTGCCGCATTGGGTATTGGTGCACCGATACATGATGTAGCGACTTCATTTGGTAATGGTTTCTGGAGTCTTATTCCTTTTACCTTGCAAATGACCATGCTCATTATTGTGGGTTATGTCGTCTCTGTATCTAAGCCCGTAAAGTTTCTGATTCAAAAAATAGCACGTATTCCAAATTCTGGACGTGGTGCTATTGTTTTAGTTGCAACTGTCAGCTTATTAATTTCACTGGTCAATTGGGCAGTAAGCACGATTCTTACTGCACTTTTAGTGATTGCATTAGCGAAACGTAAAGAGCTGAACATGGATTACCGCGCTGCTGCGGCTGCGGCAATTATTGGTATGGGCGCAACTTGGGCACTTGGGATCAGCTCTTCGGCAGCACAGCTTCAAGCGAATAAAACTAGTTTACCTGAGTCAATTTACAACCTAACTGGTGTTATTCCATTTACTGAAACGATTTTCCTTTGGCAATCAATTGCGATGACTATTATTTTGGTGATTGTTTCAATTGCAATTGCTTACTGGTCAGCTCCAAAAGGTAATAATGTTAAAACGATTGACAGTTTTGATGTGCAGTTTGAAGAAGACAAACCACACGAGGAAAAATCAACACGCCCAGGCGACTGGTTAGAAAACTCGCCTATTTTAACGATTATTGTGGTGGCATTAGGCTTAATCTGGATGTTTTTTGAATTTTCAAAAAGTAATCCAATCATCGCTATTTCAAGTTTAAACACATACAACTTTGTGTTTTTAATGCTTGGGTTAGCGTTGCATGGAACGCCAAGAAACTTTTTAAATGCTGTTTCAAAGGCAGTTCCTGCTGTATCAGGAATCTTAATTCAGTTTCCACTTTATGGAAGCATCGCTTTTATTATGACACAAGCTTTAAATAGTCAGGATTTATCGCTGTCGCATTATATAGCCGAGTTTTTCGTTTCAATCGCCTCAAAAGAAACCTTTGCAATTGTGATGGGAATTTACTCTGCCATCCTTGGGTTCTTCGTGCCATCTGGCGGTGGAAAATGGATTATTGAAGCCCCATATGTCATGCAAGCAGCAAATGATTTGAAAGTTCATTTAGGCTGGTCTGTACAAATTTATAATGCAGCCGAAGCTTTACCGAACTTAATCAATCCATTCTTCATGCTTCCAATGTTAGGTATTTTAAAACTAAAAGCAAAAGATGTGATTGGTTTTACAGTGACTCAGCTCGTTGTGCATTTTCCGTTAGTTTTATTTTTATTGTGGTTCTTTGGAAGAACGCTTAGCTACACCCCACCCACTTTTTAATTTATTGGCGCCTTTAGTTCGACTAAAGGCAAATTTAGCAAATACATCAATAAGAGATATTAAGATGAGTTCAATTGTTATAGTTTCAGGTAGCCGTACTGCAATGGGCGGTTTTCAAGGTAGCCTATCTGCTTTAAAGGCACCAGATCTTGGCGCTGCTGTCATTCGTGAATCGATTCAACGTGCAGGTATTGCTCCTGAACAAGTAGATGAGGTTATTTTTGGTTGTGTATTAAGTGCAGGTATTGGCCAAGGTCCAGCTCGTCAGGCGATGCGTAAAGCTGGTGTACCTGATCATGTCGGTGCAGTGACTATTAACAAACTGTGTGGCTCTGCCATGAAAGCGGTGTTAATGGCATCAGACACTTTAAAAGCAGGCAGTGCCAATATTATTGTTGCAGGTGGCATGGAATCTATGACCAATGCTCCTTATATTCTGCCGAAAGCTCGCGGTGGTTACCGTATGGGGCACGGTGAAATTAAGGACCATATGTTCTTAGATGGTCTTGAAGATGCTGAAACAGGCCGTTTAATGGGTTCGTTTGCGCAAGACATGGCAAACACTAAAGGCTTTACACGTGAGCAAATGGATAACTTTGCAATTTCTTCACTTAAAAAAGCGCAAACTGCGATTACCGAAGGTTATTTCAAAGAAGAAATTGTTCCTGTTGAAGTAAAAACACGTAAAGGTGTTGAAGTTATCGATCAAGATGAACAACCATTAAAAGCCAATCTTGAGAAGATCCCAACATTACGCCCAGCTTTTAGTAAAGATGGAACAATTACTGCTGCAAACTCAAGCTCAATTTCTGATGGTGCTGCTGCGTTAGTACTTACCACTGAAGAATATGCTCATAGCCATGGCTTAAATACTTTGGCGAAAATTGTTGCAACTTCTACTCACTCACAGCATCCAAGCGAATTTACAATTGCTCCGATTAGTGCGATTCAAAAAGTACTTGAGCGTGCTGGCTGGTCTATTGACGAGGTAGATGCTTGGGAAATTAATGAAGCTTTTGCAATGGTGGCAATGGCACCAATTCATGAACTCGGTATTGATGAAGCAAAAGTTAACGTACATGGTGGTGCTTGTGCTTTAGGCCATCCTATTGGCGCAACAGGCTCAAGAATTATTCTTTCTCTTATCTATGCTTTAAAACGACTAGGTAAAAAGAAAGGTGTTGCCGCATTATGTATTGGTGGTGGTGAAGCTACAGCTGTCGCAATTGAAATCTAAAAATCAAACCACGCAGAAGGTGTAAGCGTTTTTCTTACACCTTCTTTTTTTAGACTTTAAAAAGTTCATAACAGGTTTGTCGGAACCATTTATGGCTACTTTTATGATGGCAAGACATATGCCAATGTTGTTTAACATCATAAGTTGGGAAGTCTAGAGGCGCCGGTAAAATCTGTAAATTTTCTCTAACCAATAAAACTTGGCTTAAATAATACGGCACCGTTGCAATCGCATCTGTTTCTTGTACAACTAATCCCACTCCTAAATAACTTGGTAATCGAATTAAAATATTTCGATCCAATCCTTTGTTCTGTAATTCATTTTTAATATGGTAGTGCCCGATTCCTGCATCAATATCAATATGATATTCGCGCATATAATCATCTAAAGTGAAATTATTTGGATCTAAACGAGGATGGCTTTTAGAGCTAATCACCACATAATGCTGTTTAAAAAACTTTTGTTGGTAAAAGCCTTCTTCTAATTGGGGTAAAAAGCCAATTGCAAGGTCAATTTCACCATTTGCCATTTGGTAGCTGGTTTCTGGCGTAATCGGCCTAATATTTAAGCGAATTAAAGGCGCTTTTTCTTTCAAATAGTTGGTTAATTGCGGTAATAAAACCAGATGAGAGACATCTGTCATGGCAATTGTAAAAAGCTGATCTGAAGTTAGCGGATCAAAGTTCACACTAAAGTTATTAATGCTTTCAACTTTATCAATCACTTCACTAATGAGCGGAAAGATTTCTTTAGCCAATTCGGTTGGAATCATTTCATTTCCAACACGAATAAAAAGTGGATCATTAAAATGCTGACGGATTTTGTTGAGTCCATTACTAACACTCGGTTGTGTAAGGCCAATAGCATCGGCAGCCATTGAAACGCTTTTAAACCGATAAATATGATAAAAAATATTTAGTAATCTACTATCTAGATCAAACAAAATTGTCTCCGTCTGGATCAAATAATCCATTCAAAAGGAATGAAATCAAGTACAGCATATATAAAAATACCCGCTCAATTTCTGAATTATTGATATATGGTCTAAATTAACAAAGAATCTAGACCATGAGCAATGCTTTATAAAGCCTTTCATCATAAAGACAAAGGTATGAGCTCTTTAATTGATTACTTTGTATGTAAATATGTTGAATACATCACATATCATTATAAATTTTAATCATGCTGAGTTTGGAAGCCCTTCCAGATTTGCTGAACTGATTTGTTATCACTCAAGTTATTTTTAAAAATATAAATATCTTGTGGCAGACAATACTCATGATGATCCAACATGACCAATTTTCCGGTAGCGAGATCTTCCTCTACATTAATTTTTGGAATCCATGCGACACCTAGACCTTGTAGCACAAGTTCTTTCAAATTGGTGGCATTGTCAGTCTCATATAAAGTTTTATAAATCAATTTTCCTTCGATTAGTTGATCTACCAATTTTCGTAAATATGCATGCTTACTATAAGCAAGTAATGAAAAATTACTCTGAATTGTATGCTTAGGCGTATGGTCGGCCTCGGTAGCTGATACTGGAACAATCTCTGTTTCGGCAATCTTGATGCCACTTAAAATATCATCACCAACCCGATTAATATTAGATCGATCTGCATAACAAATCATAAAATCACAGGCGCCTTCCTTTAAAAGAGATAAGCCTTCACCACTATTCGTCGCGACAATTTCAATTTTTAAATCACGCATAAATGTTGGGAATTTTTTTAAAAAAGTAGTCAAAAAACCTGATGCTAATGAGTGAACAACACAGAAACGAATCGTTGATTCGGTTTCATTTTTGATATTTTTAATCAGCTTGGCTGTTTCTTCTACCTGCTTCTCAATATTTTTAGACATTACCAACATAATTCGCCCAATGTCGGTAAATTCAATATTATTTTTATTATTTCGAATAATAACTTCAGCTCCAATCATCTCTTCTATTTGCTGAATCCTACGTGTAAACGCGGATTGACTAATAAATCGTTTTTCGGCTGCTTTTGAAATAGAACGCTCACGCTCTAATGTTAAAAGGTCTTCTACCCAACGTACTTCTAAGTTCATTTTATGCATTCCCTTTTTATATTTATGTCCTTAATTTGTCTGGTTGGGAAGCTGAAGAAATAGCTGAATAGATGAATAAAAACTATAAAACATGGGAGTACCTGCAAAAATGCGATGGAGGATTGGCAAAGCCAAACAATAAAAATAGGTATTGAATAATTCTGACATAGAAACGAGCGTAAGAGAATAAAAGACTTTGATTTAACTCAACAACTCATAAAAAGATAAAATTATTACTCTAAAAATTATTTTAAATCAAAAACTAAGGTTAATATAATTCAAGTAAATAACAAATTTCGCCTTAATAAAAAACAGAAATAATCCCAAGATTTACTCAAGTTTTATTTTTAATAAAAAAAGTCCGCACCTTGGGGAAGAATACGGACTGTAAAACAGAAAAATTAATATCTTGCCTATTTCAGGATTTAAGCTCTCTGACCTAATAAATTCATTTAAATCAGAAGATATGTTTGCAGTATAGCTCAACCAAAAAAACCTGACTATTCTACTAAAGTATTTAATCTAAGACTGAATTTCTAATATTCACCAATGAGATAATATAACTTTCTTGAAATTTCAACCATCATATTAGAAGTATATTGAGTAATTTCAAAAACTTGCTTTTTCTGGGGATTGAACACCATATTGTCTTTTTCATCGCTAAAAAAGATATAGGTGGTGTATTTATCCATATGGTGAATATGCTCTTTTAAGTTTAATTTTTCCCCAGAATTGGGATCATAGGCGATAAACTTCATTCTCATGAATTTTGTCTCTATACATACAATCTTTTACCTAAAATTTTAATAAAGTTTAAGTAAAACAAAATTTTGATGGATGATATAAAAGGTTAATCTAACAACTGCGGCTACTTATAAGATATGGGTACAATACTATTGGCCTTATTTACAGAGGTTTCAGCAGAAGCGATAGATTGCTCTGCTTCTTTAAGCAGACGAGAAGTTTTGGACTCACTTTTCTCTTCACCATGGAAAAGTACATAGTATGTAAAACTTCCCAAGATAATTAATGCGGCTGTGATTTTTAACATAAACTTAAAACTAAAATTTTTTCGTATTATAGTGTTTTTTATGTGAAATGCATCACATTTTTATATAAATTTGTTAGATATGCTTCACTTTTGAAGTCAATAATATAGATAATTAAGTTGATATTTCACTTAAATTAATCAGTGTTATATTTTTTAAAGGATTATTTCAAAAAATTAGATCATTCTTCACTTTATAAAAAAATTATAAAATTAAATTTATCTTAATATTAAGTATTTAATTTAAATAGAAAAATTCCATATGAATTGATGGCTAAAAACGGAATCTCCTAATGCATTCATTGTAAAATTAAAAATTTGATATGCAAAAAATGCATAATTAACTTGATAAATGCATTAGAAGTGAAGCATTTCGAAATCTAATATGAATTATCTTCTTTACTAATTCGAAGTTTAATGATGAACGCTGAAATTACCACCCGTATTGAGAAGGATCTTATTGGTTATAGAGAGATCGATAATAACGACTACTACGGAGTTCAAACATTACGTGCTCTAGAAAACTTTAATTTAACTCAAAGCAAGGTCGGAAATTTCCCTCACCTTATTAAAGCTTTAGCTATGGTAAAGCTTGCTTGTGCTGAAGCGAACTATAATCTTAAAAGCTTAGATCAAACTAAATTTGAAGCGATTGAATACAGCTGTAATCAACTTATTCGTGGGAATTTTCACGACCAGTTCCCGATTGATATGATGCAAGGCGGTGCTGGTACTTCAACCAATATGAATGCAAATGAAGTATTGGCAAATGTGGCTTTAGAATATATGGGACATTCTAAGGGTCAATATCAATATCTACATCCAAATAACGACATTAATATGTCGCAGTCAACAAATGACGTGTACCCTACTGCGATTCGCTTAGGTTTGTTATTAAGTTTAGATGAACTAAATCTTCCTTTTAATAACTTGATTTTAAGTTTCCGTAATAAATCTCAAGAATTTGCTCATATTTTAAAAATGGGTCGTACACAGTTACAAGACGCTGTGCCAATGACATTAGGTCAAGAGTTTGGGGCTTTTGCGGTAACTTTACAAAAAGACCTTGAGCAAATTAATACGCTTATTCCAAATGTTTTAGCCTATATGAACCTTGGCGGTACTGCGATTGGTACGGGAATTACTACAGAATATAGTTACCGTGAACTTGCGATTCAGGCACTTGCAAAAATTTCTGGTAAGAAAATTAAGTCTGCTCCTGATCTAATCGAAGCAACTTCAGATATGGGCGACTTTGTTCTTTTATCTGGTTTATTAAAACGTACCGCAACTAAACTTTCAAAAATTGCCAATGACTTGCGTTTACTCTCAAGTGGTCCGCGTACTGGTATTAATGAAATTAACTTAGAAGCACGTCAACCAGGTAGTTCAATCATGCCGGGTAAAGTAAACCCAGTCATTCCTGAAGCGATGAACCTTGCTTGCTTCCAAATTATTGCAAATGATTTGGCTGTAACTTTAGCTGCTGAAGCTGGTCAATTACAGTTAAATGCAATGGAACCACTTATTGCATTCAAACTATTTGAATCTATGGATTTGCTTGGTAACGCGATGGCAATGTTCCAAAGTAAATGTATTGATACGATTACGGCGAACCCTGAGCATTGTAAAGCTTTAGTTGAAAACTCAATTGGTATTGTGACTGCACTTAACCCATATTTGGGTTATGAAACGACAACTCGTATTGCTAAAACTGCAAATGAAACTGGACAAAGTGTATTAGCACTCGTTCAGAACGAAGGCTTATTATCAGCACAAGTGCTTGATGATATCTTGTCGATTAATAATATGGTTAAACCAAAAATGTCGGCTTAATTCCTGAAAATAAAAAAGGAGCTTTTATAAGCTCCTTTTTTATGTGTTCTATATTTTAAAAACTGAAAGTTGTAGAAAACTGAGCTGTACGTGGGTTACCTAAAAATAGGTAGTCATCACCCATAAATGCCCCTACATCACGCCAATATTTCTTATTAAATAAGTTATCAATGTTGAATCTAAAAGTTGTGTCATGCCCAGCAAAATTTGTTTTATAAGCAGCACCAACATTAAAGACACTGTACCCGCCTACTTTTGCCGTTCCCTCTTTGTTTGCATATTTACTGCTACTGTATTGCATACTACTCAGTAATCTTAATCCTTCAATTGAAGGTACTTTATAAGATAACTGTGCAGTTGCGCGTACTTTCGGTACATTCTGAGTTTGATGACCTTTATAACTGTCACTATCAATATCAACAAGACGAGATTTGGTATAGGTAATGCCAGAGCTTACGTCGAGTGTATCTGTTAAAGCGCCCGTTAAACCTAACTCAATACCTTGATTGTGTTGTTCACCTTGTTCAACAAAATCAAAAGATCCATCTGCATTTACTTTACTGTATTGATTGTCTTGCTTTAAATCAAAAATAGCTGCTGTTAATAAGAAGTTGCGTATTTGCTGCTTAATCCCAATTTCATATTGTTCAGAATTTTTAGGAGCAAGAACTTCTAGGGCATTATTAGCAAACCATGGAGCCTCTCCACCATCAGATAATCCTTTGGCATATGAAGAATAAAGATTAGTCGTAGCATTTGGGCTATACATGAGCGCTAATTGCGGTAAAAACTTATTTAAATCTGTGTCTCGGCTTTGCTGACCATCTGGCTTATAGGCTTGCTCATCAAGATGAATAAGTTTTCCACCCAATAACGTTGACCATTGATCGTTAAATTGAACTCGGTCAGAGATTGTAAATGCAGTCTGATCACTTTCTAAAGCTTTGTAACGATCGCCTAAACTTTCCGATGAGGGACTATAGTCAATCGTATCTTGATAGATATTACCTGTTCCTACCCCTACATTAAGTGGTGTGTGGTGCTTTAAATTTTTATATGTACGTTGTAATTCGAAAGCGATTTGATGCTGAATATTGCCAGTATTAAATTGACCATTTAACCCAGCAGTAAACTGGTTAGTAATACGTGTGTCATCTGGGCTGCGGAAGTCATAAATGTCATAGTTACCGTGTTTATCAAAAGTATTACCTAAGCCAGTAACTTCACAAATATCGCTATAACATCCCCACGGGAAAGCACTATTATCATCAATCACAACACGGCTTTGAGATGCACTTAAGCTACCATTCCATTGATCATTAAATGCGTATTGATATTTTAAACTCGCATTTACACTGTTATTTACAACGGGTTTACTCCAAGACTGATAACCCAACAAACGGTCTTGATCTACATTTGTTGGTACTTGTCCATCAAGCAGTTGATAACCCGGTACGGAGCGTTGGCTTTGATGCTGAGCTTCAATATCAAATAATAATTTAGAGCGATCATTAATTTTCCAGTCTAAAGCTACTGAACCAAACTCACGTTTACCATTTGCATGGTCAACATTTGGATGAATACTTTCATGCGCTAAATTGATTCGATAGCCAAAATTGTCATTAACAAAACTACCTACATCCGTTGCCAGTGTATAGCCACCTTTTGAATTTGCATCTACAGTAATGTTTTTAATATTGGCAGGTCTTTTGGTTACATAGTTAACAACGCCACCCGGAGTCGACATTCCGCTTTGAATTGCAGAAATACCTTTTAAAATTTCAACTTGTTCTTTATTTTCTAAAGCAATATTTTGCTCACCACGTATGGTGTGACCGTTAATGAGATAACTTGAACCTAAATCGAGTGCAAAACCTCGTGCTACAAAGTTTGGATAATAGCCAATAGCAGCGTAGCCATCTCCCAATGAAGAGTCATTTTTAATAACATCGGTTAGCGTTTTTGCATGTTGATCTGCTATGCGCTCAGAGGTAATGGTGGTAATAGATGCAGGAACTTTCTTTACATCGCCTGTTTGAAAACCAGATAAATTAACTTTCTTTGATGTGTATAGCGCATCATTATTTTGGGCGGCGTTCACAGTAATGGTTGGGAGCTGGGAAACCTCCGCTTCATTTGCATAAACGACAGATGTTATGAGTGCAATAGATGAAGCCAATGCTGTTTTAGAGCATGTCATGAAGTGAAGATTTAACGAACGTCTTTCCATTGAATAACTACCTGCCATACCGTGCATAATTTGAAGCGCTAGAAGTAACTACTGAGCCTATTTTTAGCCACGCAAGAATACCGCTACATATATTGAGAAACAACTTATTCTGTATTTTTTCGATTAAGTGAATGTGATACAACTTTTATGGGCTTATCATTATATAAATTTCATGTATTTTCTTAGAAATTGGCGCTATAACTTTTTAAGCATTACCAAATATTCAAAATAAACTTAAGCTAGAAATGGTACTCAACAGGAGAAATAGAACAGAAAAATAATATTGTTAAATTAGCTTACTGATTTTAAATACTATTAATTATCAAGTTAAGACAAAGGAAGTGTTCGATCATCGGTAAAAATATCATTAAATCGAACAAAAGGACGTAATCTCACTAGAATCGAATTTTAAAATTAGAAAAAATGAAGGTTTAGGAATTTAAGGACATGCTCAGGATTGAGTGATATTTAAAGTTTCATTCTTTTTTCTATCCAGCATATCTAAAAATTCCTCGTTTTTGTCTGCAAAATGATGGAAGAAATATGACATACACTCAGGAAGAAAAACGTAGCAGAATACGTGGGATTGTAGGCGCAGCCTCTGGTAATTTAGTTGAATGGTTCGACTTTTATATCTATGCAGTATTTGCTGCCTACTTTACTCAAGCTCTAACTGCACCAGATATGGATAGTACGACTAAATCTATCTATGTGTGGGGGGTATTCGCTGCAAGCTTTTTTATGCGTCCTATTGGTAGTTGGGTATTTGGGCGTATTGCAGACCGGCATGGTCGAAAAAAATCGATGGTCATCTCAATTTGTCTTATGGCTTTGAGTTCTTTTTTATTTGCAGCCCTACCCACTTATGACCAAGTTGGCTTATTTGCCCCATTTCTTTTACTGGTAGTGCGTTTACTTCAAGGTTTATCGGTTGGAGGTGAATATGGCGCCGTAGCAACATATATGAGTGAATTGGGTTTAAAAGGCCAACGTGGTTTTTACTCGTCTTTCCAATATGTCACCCTCTCTGGTGGTCAATTACTTGCCAGCTTACTTGGCGTTATTTTATTAACGTTTTTAAGTGAGCAACAATTACATGATGGTGGTTGGCGTATTCCATTTGTTATTGGTGGTTTTGCCGCAATTTTATCTTTACTGGCACGTAGCCGCTTAGAAGAAACACTTTCTCATCAAGACAGCGAACGAAAAGAATCTGGTAGCTTAAGAGAACTCTTTAAAAAGCATTGGAAAACTTTTTTATTGGTGGTGGGTTATACATCGGCTGGTTCATTAACGTTTTATGTAGAAACTGTTTATTCAAAAACCTATTTAACCAATTTAGGAATGGACGGAAAAACCGTTGGTTATATCATGACCTTCGCACTATTTGTCTATATGTGTGCTCAACCTGTATTTGGCTCAATTTCAGATCGCATTGGGCGACGTTCTTCAATGCTAGCATTTAGCTTATTATCTGCGATTTTTATCTATCCAGTCATGGCTATTGGGATGCCTAATTATATAGATTCGCCGATTATTATTGCCTTACTACTCATTTTTATGATGATGATTCTGAGTTTCTATACCTCTATTAGTGGTTTGGTAAAAGCAGAAATGTTCCCACCTCATGTACGAGCTTTAGGTGTAGGGTTTTCTTATGCTGTAGGGAATGCGCTGTTTGGTGGTTCTGCACCTTCGGTTGCCTTGCAGTTCAAAGCCGCTGGAATTGAAAACACCTTCTTTATTTATGTGATTGTCATGCTCATTATCTGTTTCTTGTGTAGCCTTGCGCTTCCTAAAAAACCCGATTATTTAGAACATGATCATTAGAAAATAAAAGATAGATATTCTTCTAGAGATTTTTTTAGAAGAATATCTTTTTAAAATAATAAGAAATTCATTTTTATTCTGTATCTTATAGCTGCATAGTACATCTAACTTATTTAATTCAGTAAAAGTAACTAGTTTTTAATGTTCTTGATCCATATGAATCAATTTTTTTGATGGGATAAAAATGGAAAACGAAAAATTCCCTTTACCTGAAAGTATTATTCAAGTCACCTTCTGGCAAGCTTTTTTATTTTGGCTCAAGCTTGGCTTTATTAGTTTTGGTGGGCCAGCTGGACAAATCGCTGTGATGCATGATGAACTCGTTGAACAAAAGCGCTGGATATCCGAAAAAAGATTTTTACATGCACTGAACTACTGCATGTTGTTACCCGGTCCAGAAGCGCAGCAATTAGCAACTTACATCGGTTGGCTTATGCACAGAACTGCTGGAGGATTGGTTGCAGGGATTTTATTTGTATTGCCCTCTTTATTTATTTTAATTGGGCTATCTTGGGTTTACATAAAATTTGGAGATGTTCCTGTTATTGCAGGTATTTTTTACGGGATCAAGCCTGCCGTTACCGCAATTGTCTTTCATGCAACATACCGTATAGGTAGCCGTTCACTTAAAAATAAATTTTTATGGTTCGTCGCAATTGCTGCGTTTTTTGCCATTTTTGTCTTAAAGCTTCCTTTCCCGCTTATCGTATTATCAGCTTGTATTGCCGGCTATTTAGCGAGTAAAAAGTACCCAGAACTTTTTTCTTCAGTCGCTGGACATAGAGCCACCCAAAAAGATTATGGCCGAGCATTTATTGATGATGATACCCCAACGCCAGAGCATGCTAAATTCCATTGGTTGCGGTTAGCTAAACTTATTTTTGTGGCAATCGTTTTATGGTTATTGCCAATTTTAGCTTTAGGCGCATATTTTGGGTGGTATCACTCTTATACCCAAATGGCTTGGTTTTTTACCAAAGCTGCACTGCTCACATTTGGAGGTGCATACGCTGTTTTACCTTACGTTTATCAAGGTGCTGTAAATCATTTTGGATGGCTTTCACCAACTCAAATGATTGATGGACTCGCTTTAGGTGAAACTACACCTGGCCCACTCATTATGGTGGTTGCCTTTGTTGGTTTTTTAGGGGGTGTTAATCATTCATTACTTGGACCCGAGCATCTATTTTTTGCTGGAGCACTTGGTGCTGTCATTGTAACTTGGTTTACTTTCCTTTTCTCATTTGTCTTTATTTTTGCTGGTGCACCCATTATTGAATCTACCCATAATGAAATTAAGTTTACCGCACCACTCACTGCCATTACCGCAGCTGTGGTTGGTGTCATTTTAAATCTAGCATTATTTTTTAGCTATCACGTGTTATGGCCAGAGGGCTTTTCAGGATACTTTGATGTTGTCGCAGCCATCATTACTGTGGCTGCATTCATTGCTTTATTCCGCTTTAATATTAACGTGCTGTATGTGATTTTTGCATCAGCGCTGATTGGACTAGCCGTCACTTTCTTTTAGTTATTTATTGATTTAGTTTTTTTAATTATCCATAGACACAGCCGAACAATGATATTACTGCTCGGCTGTTTATATTTTTAACCCGCTAATTGTGCGATTTGTGCTACTGCATTATCTAAGGCAGCTTGACGTGCTGCTGGGCCGAAAGCGATACCTTCTGCACGTACAAAAGTAATATCAGTCACACCAATAAAATTGAAAAAAGCTTTGATATAAGTTTCTTGATAATCTAAAACTTGGGCTGGTGAACCTTTTGAATACACACCGCCACGCGAAGAAGCAATAATAATACGTTTCCCCTTTACTAAACCTTCTGGACCATTTTCTGTATAACGGAATGTTTTTCCAGCAATAGATAGGCGGTCGAGCCACGCTTTTAACTGTGATGGGAAGCTAAAGTTATACATAGGTGCACCAATCACAACGATATCTGATGATAAAAATTCGTCTAAATATTGGCTGTTTTGTGCAACACGTTGTTGAGCAGTTTCATTATTAGGTTCAACTCCTTGCCATGCCAAAAACTCAGCATCAGACAAATGAGGAATTGGCTCTAAAGCAAAATCGTGATGAATAATTTCTGCATCTGGATAAGCTGTGCTGAGCTGACGAATAACAGATGAGGTGAGTTGGCGACTAACAGAGTGTTCACCTAAAATACTTGTGTCAATTTGAAGTAGTTTCATCGTTTATACCTACAGTATAAAATTGTTACTTGAACTAATTATGTTACTACTATTATTCTTATGCACAAGAAGGCACATTTAGGGAACCAAGTAATATGACTGTAACCATACCTCATGATTTACAGAGCTCAGATTGTCAAAAAGTCAGTCAAGTTCTGGCTAGAGTTGGTGAAAAATGGAGCATTCTTATTGTAATGACACTTGCATTACGCCCTCATCGTTTTTCTGAAATAAAGAGAAATATCAATGGAATATCACAGCGTATGCTCACCTTGTGTTTACGCGGTTTAGAAAGAGATGGATTGGTTAAACGTACGGTCTATCCTGTAGTTCCACCGCATGTCGAATATGAATTAACATCTCTAGGCCATTCACTTACAGAGCCTGTAATTGCTTTAGGCCAATGGGCACAGCAGCATATTGCTGATATTGACGCGGCAAGGGCTGCATTTGATGCAACTCAAGATAAACCAATTACATGAGATGCTTAACGTAACTGTGAAGGACTCATACCATAAAACTGTTTAAAGCGATGACTTAAATGACTCGCTGAACTAAAACCACATACTAGGGCAACATCTTGTAAAGAAAGTTGAGATGACTGAATTAGCCCTTTTGCCTTAGTTAAGCGTCTTTGCATGACATATTGGTGAGGTGCCATATTCATGGACTGTTTAAACATATGGGCAAAATGATATTCACTTAAATTCACAACATTTGCCAAATCAGACAGAGTGAGTGCTTGGTCTAAATGCCCTTCAATCCAGTCTTGAATATATTTTAGTTTATGAGGAGCAAGGCCTCCTTTAATGACAGGCTGCTGCCACTTAACGTTGCTATATCTCCGAATTAAATGATTGAGCAATAAGCTGGCAGTGGTACTCATCTGTAAATGGTTTGCTGAATCATTCCAGTCACAATCTAGTAAGAAAAATTGATATAGCGCACGAATCTTTTCGTCATCATTAAAAACAACTTCATTCAGTTCAATTTGATTCGGTTCTTTGTCCCATATTTTTTCAGCGACATCACGCAAATGTTGGTCGGTATAATACAAGTGAACAAATTTAAGTCCGCCTCGTATATCCCAAGTCGACTCCTGATGTTCAGGCAATAAGCAAAAACGACCCGGCCCACCGCCATTTTTCCAGCCCGCAGGTGTTTTTTGATAGCTTTCATAGCCATCTTGAATATACAGACTTAAAGTGTGGTGATCGCTACAGACACTTACACGATCTTGCTCATTAGACCAAAATGCAAGTTGCATATTTTCATCAAGCACCACAGTTTCGTGAAGCTTGGCTTTAGATTGCTGTAGCTGTTCTAAAGTTTGATAGGCCATGCAAAATTAAAACGAATATCATTGAGCTTAAGTTAACCATATTCAGCAAAATTCAGCTAGTTTAGATCTATAAAAAACGCAAGATCTTGCATGTACAACACAAGAATATATACGTGAAAAATGAAGCATTCCTAGATACTTAAGCTTGGTAATCGAGGATGAACTTATGAATATTTTACTCTATGTTGCGGTGGTGTTGATTTGGGGAACAACATGGATTGGAATTGCCGTTCAGAGCCATTATGCAACACCTGTCGTCGCAATTTTATGGCGTTTTGCCATTTCAGCCTTATTACTTTGGGTGGTTTTACTATTTTCAGGAAAATTACAGCGAATTGCTTTAAAAGATCATTTGTTTTGTATGCTACAAGGCCTTTGTGTTTTCGGCCTAAACTTTATTTGTTTTTATACCGCAGTTAAATATGTAAACAGCGGTTTAGAGTCCGTCATTTTTTCGATGGCTGTATTCTTTAATGCCATTAATGCGCTTATCTTTTTTAAGCAAAAACCTTCCCCAAACTTTGCGCCAGCTGCACTTTTAGGTTTAGGTGGCATCGTTTTACTCTTTTGGCATGATCTCATAAATAGCCAGTTTAATGCTCAGTTATTAATAGGTATTGGGCTATGTGCTATAGGCACTTACGGTTTTTCTTTAGGAAATATGATCAGTGTTAGGCATCAAAAACGTGGTCTAAATATCTTTTCAACAAACTGTTATGCCATGACTTATGGATCGTTAGTGATGTTAAGTTTAGCTTTATTTACTGGCCAAGATTTAATGCCTCCAATGAATTTCCCATTTTTAAGTTCGGTACTTTATTTGGCTGTATTTGGCACAGTTATTGGGTTCTCTGCTTATTTTTCTCTGGTTGGTAGAATTGGTGCTTCAAAAGCAGCATATAGCACGTTGCTCTTCCCTTTAGTTGCTCTAACTGTTTCTACCTTCTTTGAAGGATATGAGTGGACCTTAAACGCTGTATTTGGAATTTTATTAATCTTACTTGGCAACTACCTAATGTTTAGTAAGTTTGAAATTGGAAAAAAGTTATTTAATAGTCAAAAAAATTGTGAGAAGCAGGCTTAACAGCCTGCTTTTTTATAAATAATAATTAATTTTAGCAGCTCATTTTTAGCATCAACTCGAAATCTTTTAAAGCCGCGGCTGCTGTAGCTAAGGGTGCAGATGCTCCTCCACTTACAACAAGCTCACCCATTTCTTGAGTTAACACCCGAATGCATTTATTAGAACCTTGTAGATGAGCAAAAGGATGATGTGTTGGAACTAGCCTTAACTCAATACCTGTTTGAATTTGCTGATTTTTATTATGAATAAAACCCACCAAACGAGGAATTAGATTTTCTTTTTTCCAATCACGAATATGATCAGCAGTCACATGACTGATTCCTTGTCTTGGAATATCTTGAATTTTTACATCAGCTCCCAAAACAGTATTTGCCAATATCGTAATCTTGGCAGCGGTATCCCATCCATCTACATCGAAAGAGCTGTCAGGTTCTGCAATCCCTTTTGCTTGAGCTTTTCCAAGAGATTCTGCAAACGCACATTCATGTTGCAACATATCATTCAAAATAAAATTTGTGGTTCCGGTAAAGACACCTTCTATTTCTAAAATTTGACAGCCAGCCAAGTTATATTCAAATAAATCAACAGTTGGTAAAGCCGCAGCAGTGGCACCACTAAAAAATAGTTTTTTATTGTGCTGATGTGCCAAGTTAATTAATTTTTTACCATCTACGACTAGAGCACCTTTAGATACTGCAATCGCATTCATGTTATGTGTTAAAGCATAATTTAAATAAAATAGTCCTTTTCCACCTGTCACATAGTCACTTGGCCCTGTCTCAATAATGACATCTGCTTGAACCTGCTCTAAAAACTTTTGCTCAGTTAGGCCTACTTGATACTGTGTTTTATCTAGCCACTTGGCAGCTTGTAAACCTTCTTGATCAATTAAGCCTGATGATGAGTTGCAGACACCCACTAAACGGGCATCAATTTGATATTTTTGTTTATAGTATGCCGATCGATTTAAAAGAAGCTCTGCAATTTGTTGCCCAATCCGTCCAAAACCACAAATTGCCACGTTAATTCGCCTCATTTCACTTTCTCAAAAATTTATATGGTTTAAATCAAATTTCCAAAGATAATTTTAACATCTCATCTTTGGAAAATTGCTATTTATAGAGAAGGTTTAAATACTATATCGTTTAGATATTTGTTAGATTAACAATCTTAATGACCATATAAATTGCGACAGCAAAAACCATTAAAGCAAAGACTTTTTGCACAATTGCAGACGGAATAAAACGAATCGCTCGACGTCCTAATAACATACCGAATGCACATGCGAGAGCAAATGCGCTGGTAATGGCGACTGGATAATGAAAACCCTCTGCAATATGCATCACAATGCTTATCCCACTAATGAGAAAAATAATCATAAGTGAAGTTGCAACAATGCTATGCATATCTAAATTTGTGACTTTTCTAAGCGCTGGCACAATTACAAAGCCACCACCCACCCCTAACATTCCAGTTAAAAGCCCAGCAATAATTCCGATACTTGCAAGAACGCTTCCCGTTTTAAAATTCCAGATAAAGCGTCCCGTACTTGGGTTGACCTGACACGGCGGGTTATGAAAGTCTGATACTCGGTTACTAATAAGTCGATAACCTACTGTAAACATGACTAAGCTAAACATTAACATGAGCCAAATAGGCGAAATTGCGTTGGCTATTAAAATGCCGATATGTGCCATAGGGGCACCAATTAAGGCAATCCAGATTGCAGCACGATAACGAACTATCTTTTTAAATAAACCTTCAATGGTGCCAATGAGTGTAGATAGAGCAACTGCCAATAACCCAATCGGCGCAGCTTGAGCCACACTCCAACCTTGACTGGTCATGAGCGCAGGTACGGCAAGAATACCGCCACCTGCACCAGTGAGACCCAGTAAAAAGCCAATCACAATGCCTTCAACGACAAGTAATAACATATCAAAAGCCTAAAATTGCATATACATCGTTTGCAGTAGACTGCTGGTTAATGAGGGAGTAAGTTCTCGTCTTCTTGCGAAGCTTCAACCGCTTCTCAGGACAAAGCGTTGCTTTGTTTACCCTCGCTCAGGTTTGACCATCCATTCACGGCCTTTAAGCATACCTTGCCAGTAAATTGGCGGTAAAATTTGCTCTTTAAGCAGCCAAGCCAAACGAGATGGTTTTTGCCCATCAATCACCCATTTTGGAAAACTTGGAAGAAGCTTACCGCCGTAACCAAACTCAGCCAGAACGATTTTTCCACGCTCGACAGTAAGTGGGCATGAACCATAGCCGTTGTACTCGCAGAAATTCTGCTCACCCTTGAGCTGCGCTATAACATTCACAGCAACGATTGGAGCTTGTGCTCGTGCTGCAGCAGCAGTTTTGGCATTAGGCGCATTCATCACATCGCCTAAAGCAAAAATATTGGCATGTTCTGTGTGTTGTAAGGTTTGAGGATTCACACTCACCCAGCCTGCTTCATCAGTAAGAGTACTGGCACGAATAAAGTCTGGGGCTTGTTGTGGTGGAACAACATGCAGCATGTCAAAATCTGTTTCGACCAATGCTGCATTTTCATCGTTCACTACCTTAAACCATGCTTTTTTTGCAGGCCCATCTACTTTGACAAGTTGATGGTTAAAGTGCAGTTCAGATTCATATTTTTCGACATATTGCATTAGTGCAGGTACATATTCCTTAACGCCAAATAAAACACCGCCGCTGTTATAAAAATGAAGAGAGATATCTTTAAGTTTGCCTTGCTTTAACCAGTGGTCGGCTGAAAGGTACATTGCTTTTTGAGGAGCACCGGCGCATTTAATTGGCATAGGAGGCTGGGTGAAAATCGCCTTTCCACCGTTTAGCTGTTGCACCAGTTCCCATGTGTACGGCGCTAAATCATAACGATAGTTAGATGTCACCCCATTTTTACCTAAGGTTTCAACTAAACCTTCAATTCCATGCCAATTCAGTTTTAAGCCTGGACAGACGACCAGTGCCTTATATTGAATGGGTTGGCATCCTTCCAAAATAACCTGACTATGCTCAGGGTCAAATCCAGCAACGGCAGCTTTCATCCAGTTAACTTTTGAAGGAATCACACTTGCCATAGAGCGTGCGGTTACTTGTGGTTTAAAAATACCAGCCCCTACCATGGTCCAGCCGGGTTGATAATAATGAGTATCGGCTGGATCAATAATGACAATATCTAAATGAGGTTCACGAGACAGTAAGCTCGATGCAACAGAAATTCCTGCAGCCCCAGCACCAACAATCACAACGCTATAACAAGGAATAGTGGCTGGTTCATGATCACGTTTTAAAATACGTGGCACTAGGCCTTTTAAGTTAAACCCAAGCGTATTACCCATTTCTACTAATAGCGCCGTATCTTTTGGGTCAACTTCGGCCAAAGCCCATAAACTGATTGCACGCATACCAGAACGGCAATACGCTAAAACAGGTTTTTGGGTATTCTGATAAAGTTGCTTAAACTCGGCAACTTGCTGATCAGTAATTTTTCCACTGGTAACAGGTTGATAAATTACTTTTAGGCCATATTGCTGAGCTGCTTCTTCAATTTCAATTATATTGGGTTGGTCTGCACCTTCTCCATCTGGTCGGTTACATATCAGAGTTTTTACTCCCTGATCTGCAATTTTTGCGACCTCATCGACAGTGATTTGACCAGCAACATAAAAATCTTGATTAACTTGTTTAAGTTCCATATTGCCACCTTATTATGATTGTGAAGTTGAACCACAGGCCTGATTAGCAGGTAGTGCTTTATCGATTTGTTTTGGATATGGCAGATTTAAGTTATTCATTAATTTAATAAAATCTTCGCGCGAGCGATTCTGTCCTAGGCGTGAGTTATTTAAGCGTTCATAACCAATCGTTGAAGATAGACGACCTTTATAATCATGTCCCGGATACACAATAGTGTCGTCAGGTAGGCTGAAAAGTTGTTTATGTATACTGTCATAAAGTGTGCCTGCATTACCTTGCTGGAAATCGGTTCGACCGCAACCATCAATTAATAATGTATCGCCCGTGAAAACCATGTTTTCAACTAAATAACTTGTACACGCATTGGTATGACCTGGTGTATAACGCGCTTCAATACTGAGGTTGCCGAATTTAAGCATGCATCCATTTGTAATTAAAATATCTCCACAACTTACATCTGAGTTTCGGTGTAAAACCGATTTGCAATGGAAACGTTCACGAAGTAAATTTGCAGCAGTAATATGGTCTGCATGAACATGTGTATCTAATGTATAGATAAGCGTAAATTGATGCTGCTCTAATTCTTTTGCATAAATCTCTATATCTGAAGCGACTGGATCAATTAAAACAGCCTCTCGTGTTTCTTCACACCCAAGCATATATGTATAAGTCGAACTTTCCTGCTCAAAAAACTGCTTAAAGAACATGATTTATACCTTAATAATTTATTTCTTTCCTATATTTTGCAAATAAGGTGCCAATTATTTAAAATTTAATAATAAATATAAAAATCAAATTGTTAGGCTAATTAATAAAATTAAGATAAGAAAATGAACTAAGCTTGATGTTCCCTTGAAACTCAAGTATGTTTCAATGAAACGATTGTGAAACACATGAAATGGCAAAGTTAAATTTTGAGTCAGAACAAGATTTTTACATATTATTTGAGCAACTTAAGGCTTTATTTCCAAATGCGAGTCTGTTTTTAGCAGACACAACGACTCACGCAATTCACTATAAATTTAATACAGACGATATTTCTGTTGAGAGTATGGCAGCGCTTACTCAAGATCATCACAATCAATATCTTGAGATCAATACTCCTAAAATAAGAAAGCGATTTATCTATCAAGAACATGATATTTATATTGCCGAGCATCATATTATTGGCAAGTTACATATTTTACAGCCAGTTGGCACAGAAAATGATATTGCTGGTCAATCAACGCTAACAGAACAATTGCAAGACTTGGCTAAAGTTTTCAATAGTTGCTCACCAGAAATGGCTCGTATGTTTTCAATCATTCAAAGAGTAGCAATTACAGAGTTTCCAGTGCTGGTCCGCGGTGAATCTGGTAGTGGTAAAGAACTGGTGGCAAAAGCAATTCATGATTATAGCCAGCGTAAAAATAAGATTTTTGTAGCGATTAACTGTGCTGCGCTCAATGCCAATATTTTAGAAAGTGAACTTTTTGGACACGTGAAAGGCGCTTTTACAGGAGCAATTCGTGACCATAAAGGCGTGTTTGAACGTGCCGCTGGTGGGACTCTTTTTCTGGATGAAATTGCAGAGATTCCTTTAGAGCTTCAAGCTAAATTATTACGGGTGTTAGAAACAGGTGAATTCACCCCTGTAGGTGGTGAAAAACCGATTCAAGCCAATGTCCGAATTATCACTGCAACACATAAAGCTTTACGCGAAGAAGCTAAGGCTGGGCGTTTCCGTCACGATTTGCTTTACCGCTTGCGTGTGATACCAATTTTTATACCACCACTCAGAGAGCGAAAAGTCGATATTCCTCTTATTGTCGATCAGATTTTAAAAGAGAGCTCAACTCAACTCGACACAATGCCTCGTCATGTCAATCAAAAAGCCATGCAGATTTTATTGAACTATGACTGGCCAGGGAATGTTCGTGAACTTAAAAACACCCTGCTTTATGCTTTAACCATGGCAAATGGTAAGGATGAAATTGAAGTCGAAGACTTACCAAATGAACTCTTAAATGCTGAAGATTACGTTAAATTGCCTGAGACAAATACAGAACTTACCCCTGAAAATGTACAAGCAGCTTTAGAAAAATATAACCACAATCTGAATATGGTGGCGAATATTTTTGGAATTAGCCGTACCACGCTTTGGCGATACAGACAAAAGCATAAGCTTTAGCTAGGTATTTATCTCGTCTAAGGCGTATCATACTGCACTTGGTTAGGTTCGTTAGTTCAAAGGCTTTATATGATTGTTCGTGATAAAAGCAATGTATTTAAATTATTATTTGCTTGGAAAGGAACAATTTTGCCGAAGGTTTTGCCTGCACTGAGTTTTGTTGTACTTATTTCAGCCTGTGTGGTCTGGCTCTCTTATTATCATTGGATTCAAATCCCTACCGTACCTGCAATTGGTTTTACGATTTTCGGTGTGATCCTGTCAATTTGTACTGGTTTTAGAAATAGCGCGTGTTATGACCGATGGTGGGAAGGTCGCAAACTTTGGGGTGCGCTAATTGCCAATGCCAGACATATCGTTAGAGATAGCCATGTTCTATCGAATGAGCAACGTGAACATTTAATTCATCAAGTCCTAATTTTTAGTAATTTATTGCGTGATCGACTGCGTCAACAAACAGTTGAACCCACCAAATTTCTTGAACATGCCTATTTAACGAACTCTTCACTTAATTATTTAAACGAGCATATTAATGCACCACAATTTGTACTCGAAAACATTCAAAAAGATTTAGTTAAAATACTCAAAGATGGCGAAATTAGTGACATTATCTATAGCACTTTAAATCGACATATTGTTGAGCTAGGCAATATCCAAGCAGGTTGTGACCGTATTGCTGGGACACCTTTACCCTACTCATATTCAGTACTTTTACATCGTGCTGTTTACTGTTTCTGTTTCATATTACCATTTAGTCTTGAAGCAGCTTTGGGCATTTGGACACCACTTATTGTCGGCTTAATTGCTTATATGTTTTTAGGTTTAGATGCCTTAAGTGCTCAAATTGAAGAACCTTTCGGTTTGCAAGAAAATGATTTACCGCTCGATTCAATTGTACGCTTGATTGAGCGAGAGTCTCTAAGCTCTTTAGGGCAGCCATTACCGCCTATTATTGAAGCCCAAGACAATAATTTACTTTAATAAAAAAAGAGCGAATCATCGCTCTTTTTTTATAGGTTTAAGTATCTATTTAGGGCTGTACGATAATCTTAACGGCTGACTCATTGTTATGAATTAAGGTTTCAAAACCTTGTGAAATCAAATCATCAAGTTGAATACGCTGGGTAATAAAAGGTTCAAGATTTATTTTACCTTCTTCGACCAGTTTAATCGTTTCTTGATGGTCATTCACATAGGCAATCGTACCGCGTACATCAAGCTCTTTCATCACCACACTATGCACATTAATCGATGCTGGATGGCTCCAAATCGAAACAATAACGATAACGCCTGTTGGTTTGACTGCTGCAACCAAAGTATCTAAAACTTTGTTAACACTACTACATTCAAATGCGACATCGACACCATCGCCATTAGTAATTTTCATGACCTCAGAAACAACATTAACTTCTGACGGGTCTAAAATATAATCTGCGACTCCCGACTCTTTGGCCTTTTCTTTACGTTTTGCACTTAGCTCGGTAATGATGACCTTAAGACCTTTCGCTTTTAAAATTGCTGAAAGCAACAAACCTATTGGGCCCGCACCACCTACCAGTGCAATATCACCAGCCTTTGCACCACTACGCACATAGGCATGATGACCAACCGACAAAGGTTCAATTAAGGCCGCCTGATCTAGCGGAATTTTATTGGAAATTGGATGCACCCAACGGCGTTTAACCGCAATTTTTTCGGATAAACCACCGCCACGACCACCTAAACCAATAAAGTTCATATTTTTAGAAAGATGATAATTATCGCCCGGTCCAGTCGGCACATCATCGGCCACAATATAAGGCTCTACTACGACATGTTGACCAATTTCAATGTCATCAACACCTTCACCAACGGCATAGACCACACCTGAAAACTCATGTCCCATGGTAATCGGTGCTGATTCGCCTGAAATAGGATGCGGATGTCCACACGGTGGAATAAAAATCGGCCCTTCCATAAACTCATGTAAATCTGTACCACAAATTCCGCACCAAGCCACCTGAATACCTACAGTGCCGGGAGTGACTTCTGGTTCAGGGATATCTTCAATACGAATATCGCCTCTGTCATAAAAACGCGCTGCTTTCATTATTATCTCCCTCAAATCAGGATGTTGTTTTAGCGATAGACAATGCCGCCGTCCGTTAAAATGGATTGACCCGTAATATAGTCCGAATCTTCGCTCGCCAGAAAAGCAACTAAAGCGGCTACATCATCTGGTGTTTGGGCTCTACCTAAAGCAATACCTTCCACATATTTTTTATAAGTTTCACCTATAGCGGCACCGGTAATTTCAGCAAAACGTTTATCAATTTCAACCCACATGTCAGTTCCGACAATTCCGGGGCAATATCCATTTACCGTAATACCGTGACTGGCATATTCTTTTGCCGCGGCTTGGGTAAGTGCTCGTACCGCAAATTTGGTTGCCGAGTAAATACCGAGTAAAGCAAACCCATCATGGCCCGCAATTGAGCAGGCATTAATGATTTTACCTTTATGTTGGCGTTGCTTAAATTTTGCAGCAGCAGCCTGTATTCCCCACAGCACTCCACCAATATTAATATCAACTATTTTTTGAAACTCATCAGGTGTGATATCAGCAATTGCCTGAACTTGTGCAATTCCAGCGTTATTAATCATGACATCAAATCCACCAAGTGTCTGTTCAGCATGATTTATAGCGTCATATACTTGCTCGCGGTCACTGACATCGGCAATAAATGTGCTCGCATTTACACCTAAAGCCTGAATTTCCTGCTGCACATCGTTCAGTCGATCTTGTTTCATATCAACTAATGCAATATGTGCCCCTTCTTGCGCCAAGCGCAGGGCAATCCCACGGCCAATGCCTTGAGCTGCCCCAGTCACTAAAACGACTTTATTTTTTAATCCCTTAACCATGTTCAACTCCTGTAAATGTAGAATTTCTACATATGAATCGCTCGTTGCATTGAGGCCAGAAGGGACTCATGCATGGCTTCTGATAATGTTGGATGTGGGAAAATCACTTGAGCTAAGCTTTCATCAGTTGCTTCTAGATATTTGGCAATCGCAAAGCCTTGGATATGTTCAGTCACTTCATGGCCGACCATATGTGCACCAAGTAATTCACCCGTTTCTGCATGTATCACCGTTTTAACGAAACCTGACGCATCTCCAATTGCCAAAGCTTTACCATTTGCAGTTAAAGAAAACTTACCGATTCGTATAGGTAGATTCTTAGCTTTTGCTGCATTTTCTGTTAGACCAATACTCGCCACTTGTGGATGCGTAAAAATACAACCCGGGATTTGGCTACGATCGAGTGAATGGACGTTTGCTACACCAGCAATTTTCTCGACACATATCATGGCTTCATGGCTTGCTTTGTGGGCAAGACACGGTGCTCCAGCAACATCCCCAATGGCATAAAGCCCTGCTACGTTGGTTTTACAATAGTCATCAATTGCCAAAAAACCTTGTGGATTGAGCTCTACACCTAAACGTTCTAGTCCTAGCCCCGTGGTATTGGGCTGTACACCAATTGCCGAAAGTACACGGTCAAAAACAAGCGTTTGAACATCATTTGCCGTTTCAACCACACAGTGAACTTGACCATTTTCAATTTGAATGCTTTGAACGACAGCATCGGTTAAGACTTTCATACCTTTTTGTTCAAATTGTTTTCTGACAAATTGGGCAACTTCCGCATCTTCAGTTGGTAAAATCTGCTTGGCTAAATCAATAAGCGTGACCTGACAACCCAAGTCTTGATAAAGGCTAGCAAACTCGCTACCAATTGCACCCGAACCCACAACCAGTAAGCTTTTTGGTAACTGCTCTGGCACAAGCGCTTCTTTATAGCTCCACACGTACGTTCCATCGACAGGAAGCTGAGGAACATGTCGAGCTTTAGCTCCAGTTGCCAAAATAATATGGGGTGCACTCAAAGCCTGACTTTTACCTTGAGCATCGGTCACTTCAATTTTTTCTTTCGCCGTAAGCTGAGCACGACCATTAAATACAGTCACCTGATTTTTTTTAAGCAAGTAATCAATGCCTTGTACTAACTGAGCTGACACTTGACGGCTATGTTGCACAAGCTTTTGAATATCAAAATCGAGTTGAGAAACTTGAAAACCAAACTGTCCAGCCTGTTTAAACTGAGTTGCAAGCTCTGCCCCTGCAAGCAAAGCTTTAGTTGGGATACAGCCCCAGTTTAGGCAAATTCCGCCTAAATGTTGTTCTTCTACAATTGCGGTTTTTAACCCGAGCTGGGCTGCACGAATTGCAGCCACATACCCACCCGGTCCCGCGCCAATCACAATTAAATCAAATTGAGCTTCTGACATGCGGGTTCTCCTACACCAAAATTAAAGCAGGGTTTTCAACAAACTGCTTAAAGCTGGCCAAGAATTTCGCCCCAACTGCACCATCAATGACTCGGTGATCGCATGACAAAGTCGCTGTGACAATCTCACGAACCACTACATTGCCATTTTCAACAACAGCGCGAGATTCAGAAGCACCTAATGCCATAATTGCACCTTGCGGTGGGTTAATAATGGCATCGAACTGTTTAATGCCTAACATTCCTAAATTTGAAATGCTAAAGCTGCCGCCTTGAAACTCATCAGGTTGTAACTTGCCAGTCTTGGCACGCGTTGCCAAATCACGCATGTCATCGGAAATCTGTGCCAACGATTTTTGATTCGCCGCTTTCACAATGGGTGTAATTAAACCGTTTGGAATTGCCACAGCTACTGAAATATCTGCTTGAGAGAACTGTAAAATTGATTGAGTCGCCTCATCAAATTGAACATTCACCTCAGGTACTTTAATGAGTGCTGCTGCAGCTGCCTTAATTAACATGTCATTAATAGAAAGCTTCACCTGTGGCACAGTTTCATTAATTTGCTTACGTAGTTTTTGCATAGCTTCTACGTTTAGATCGACTACTAGGCGGAAATGCGGTGCATTACGTTTAGCAGCCTGTAACCGTGAAGCAATCGCTTTACGCATACCATTCATCGCCACAGTTGTAACGGTCGACTGTGGCTGAGCAACAGTACATTGAGCAGATTGTTCATTTACCGACGTTGGGTTATTGCGATAATAAACTGCTTCAACATCTTCTTTACAAACCCGACCACGAGTACCTGAAACACGGCAGTCATTTAAGTTAATGCCCCATTGTTTTGCTAAACGACGTGCTACAGGCGTCGCTGAAACTCGGCTATCGTCGGCAGTAGATTTAACCACTTTAGCTTGAGTTTGCTGTTTAACGTCAGGCCACTGACCTCCTGCAGCCTGCACAGCTTTCTGGAGGTCTTGAACACTAATACGTCCTTCACGGCCAGAACCTGTGACTTTCGCTAAGTTCACATTATGTTTTTCAGCAAGTTTTAACGCATGCGGTGTTGTAAACAACTCATCAGATGTTTGATAACCTTGTAATGACTCGGGTACAGCATAGTCACCTTTAGCAGCTTTTACTGGAACTGGAGCACTTGCAGCTACAGACTGTGGTTGTTCTGCTTTTTCAGCAACAGGTGCAGATGTTTCCGCTTTACTCTGTTCCGAAGATGCTTCAGGGGCTTTAGCTGCTGAACCACCGAGTGATGCAATAAATGTTTCAATTTCTGCATCAGGAACTTCACTTTCAGCACATACCGCAATAAGCCCACCGACCGGTAAAGTATCACCATCTTTTGCTAAAATTTTACGGAGCGTTCCTGCAAAAGGCGCTTCTAATACATTGACGATTTTTGTGGTTTCAATTTCACAAATTTCATCGCCTTTATTAAAGCTATCACCTTCTTTAATCAACCATTGGGCAATCGTGCCTTCTTCCATGGATAATCCCCATTTCGGGATCTCCAACGTTTTAATTTCGCTCATCCTAAGCCTCCAATGTTTTTCGCACAGCTTGCTCAATACGCTCTACACTTGGAATCCATTCTTTTTCTAAAACCGGAGAGAATGGAACAGGCGTATGTGGTGGCGTTACGAGTTCAACAGGTGCTTTTAAATAGTGGAAACCTTTTTGTGCGATCAGTGCAGCAACATCATGCCCAAAGCCACAGCGTGCCGCTGATTCATCTACAATAACCACACGTCCAGTCGATGCAACAGACTCTAAAATTCCTTCTTCATCCAGAGGTGAAATTGTACGAGGGTCTACCACTTCAACTGAAATGCCATCTTTTGCCAATTTATCCGCTACTTCATTGGCACGGTGTACCATTAACCCTAAAGCAATAATGGTCACATCTGTCCCTTCACGGGTGTAATTTGCTACACCAAAAGGAATGGTATAGGCATCATCTGGAACTTCACCTTTAATGTCATAAAGCATTTTATGCTCACAGAACACCACAGGGTCGTCATCTCGAATAGCCTGAATTAATAGCCCTTTCACATCATATGGGCTAGATGGAACTACAACTTTTAAGCCTGGAACCGCAGCAAATACGTTATATGGTGACTGAGAATGCTGAGCTGCCGCAGAAAAACCTGCACCAATCATGCCACGTACAACCATTGGCGCTTTTGCTTTTCCGCCGAACATATAACGGAACTTAGCGGCTTGGTTATAGAGCATGTCATGACACACACCATAGAAATCCATAAACATTAAGTCAGCAACAGGACGTAAACCTGTAGCCGCAGCACCAGCGGCCATACCAATAATCGCTGATTCGGTAATTGGGGTATCAATCACACGTTCTGAACCAAATTCCGTCCACAAACCTTTGGTTACACCGAGTACCCCGCCGAAGCCTTCAAGCTCGTTCTCTTCGGTATTTTTGCCACCATGGCCGCCGCGCACATCTTCGCCAACCACAAAAACAGTTGGGTCACGGTGCATTTCTGATTCAATGGCTTCTTTAATCGCATTACGAAAACTTTTATTTGGCATCTTTACTATTCCTTTAGTAAGAGACATAGACGTCGGTAAGGAGTTGTTCTGGTTGTGGGTATGCCGCAGCACGAGCTTTAGCAACAGCATCATCAACATTTGCTTTAGATGCTGCATCAATCTCGTCTAGTTTGGCTTCATCAATTTTGCCTTTGACTTTTTCTCGGAAAATTTTCAAAGGATCTTTATTTTCTTTGATGAATTCGACTTCTTCTTTAGAGCGAATCAAGCCCGGGTCACCTTCAAAGTGGCCATAAAAGCGGTTCGTAATGGTTTCAATCACACTTGGACCTTCACCACGGCGTGCACGATCAATAGCAGTTTGAGCCGCTTCATAAACTGCGAAGAAATCGGTACCATCAACTTTAACTGCTGGTAAACCAAAACCAGCTGCACGACCAGCAATGTCTTTGCTTCCTACTGCGTAATCATGGCCTGTACCTTCACCAAAACCGTTATTTTCGAAAACAAAAATGACTGGAAGTTTAAGAACAACAGCCATATTCATTGCTTCAAAGGTCAAGCCTTGGTTTGAACCGCCATCACCTGTAAAAGACAGTCCCACGCCACCAGTTTTTAAGGTTTTTGCTGTCAACGCTGCACCAATTGCTAAAGGAGGCCCGCCGCCCACAATTCCGTTGGCACCGAGCATACCTTTATCCAAATCGGCAATATGCATAGAACCGCCTTTTCCACGGCACAGTCCGTCATCTTTACCGAAAATTTCCAGCATCATGGCGTGAATGTCACAACCTTTTGCAATACAGTGCCCATGTCCACGATGGGTTGAAGTGATATAGTCTTTGTCGGTTAGGTTTTCACAAATACCAACTGCAACAGCCTCTTCTCCACTGTATAGGTGAATAAAACCTGGAATATCACCATTGGTATTTTCTTCGTGAAGTCGATCCTCAAATTCACGAATATCACGCATGCGTTTATATGCTGCGAGTAATTGCTCTTCCGTTAATTGCATATCCTTTTCCTTTATTATCTTGATTTTAAAAGTTCAACCAAGTTTCAAGCGAAAATCTAATTCGCTATAAATACTTAAATCTAAAATCAAGAATTAATCTATTAGACTAAAAAATTTTTATTTAAAACAAACTTAATTAATTTTTTAATTTCAAAAACTTAACCCATAAAAATAATTTAAAAAATTTTTTATAATTTTCATTGACTTAAAAAACAAACCTTTAACCAACCTTTCTTATTTTATAATACTCGCCACACCCTGTGTATTTAATTAATTGCGACTTATTAATATAATTCAAATAAGTTGTTAAATTAAAAAAACAGGAGTTTAAATAATTTTCAAACAAAATGGAATTATTAATATGGATTTTAAAAGACAAGCAGAAACTGGTATTAAATTAAGAGGAGCAGATAAAGTCGCTCGCATTCCTATTAAAATTTTACCTACAGAAGAGTTACCCACTAAACCGGATTGGATTAGAGCAAAAATAACCGATTTTGAAGAAATCAAACGGATAAAAAATTTGCTGCGCCAACAAAAGTTGCATAGCGTTTGCGAAGAAGCAGCCTGTCCAAACTTACCTGAATGTTTTGGTGGAGGTACAGCTACATTTATGATTATGGGAGACATCTGTACTAGACGCTGCCCTTTTTGTGATGTGGCTCATGGTCGCCCAAAAGCTTTAGACGAAGATGAACCTAAACACTTAGCTGAAACCGTCGCAAACCTAAACTTAAAGTATGTCGTGATTACCTCTGTTGACCGCGACGATCTACACGACGGTGGAGCTGCACATTTTGTAAAATGTATTGAAGAGATCAGAAAGCGCTGTCCAGAGACATTAATTGAGATTTTAGTACCAGATTTTCGTGGACGTTTAGAAACAGCGCTTTCAACTTTGAGTTTATCTCCACCAGATGTGTTTAATCATAATATTGAGACAGTGCCTCGTTTATATAAAGCGATGCGCCCTGGGTCAGACTATCAACATTCACTAGAGCTGCTAAAACGCTTTAAAGCGTATTGTCCCGATATCAAAACCAAATCTGGTCTAATGGTTGGGTTAGGAGAAATTGAGGCAGAAGTACTTGCTCTACTTAATGACTTAAAAGATTATCAAGTAGATCTTGTCACGATTGGTCAATATCTTCAGCCTTCAAAATCACATGCACCTATTCATCGGTTTGTAAATTTACAAGAATTTGAACGATATACTCGACATGGTAAACGATTAGGTTTTAAAAATATCTGGAGTGCACCGATGGTCCGTTCTAGCTATTTTGCCGATCGACAATATTTTGGAGAAGCAGCACCAAAACCTTTCAGGCGACAAGATGTCTTGTCGTAAGGAATAGGCAATTAACAAAACTTATCCAATAGGATAATGGTCAAGACCTATAAAATTATTTAAGGTAAGGAGATAACTAGGAAATAGTCACAATAAAAAAGTTATAACAGTTGAGCGGCTACGGATACGCCATTTCAATGATAAAGGAATTTCGATATGGATATGTCAGAACAATTATCATCGCCTTTTATAGACACTACTCCGTCCTTATTTCGGCCGGAATCTTCATCCCATTCTCAAAAATTAGGAAAGAAACCATCTCTTGACCTTGATGCAGCCCCTATTTTTGATCTTAATGAAGAATGGGAACATTCATTATTTGGTCGTTCCATTCATGAGTGTCATCGCAATTTAATGCATATTGCCGAAGATGCCGATATGGCAATTGGTGTGACTGATCCTCATGGCACTCTACTTTGGACATGGAGTAGCCATCCAATGCGCTCATCAGCCGAGCAAGTACACTTTGTTGAAGGTGGTCAGTGGTCTACTCAGGCTGTAGGACAAAATGCAATTGGTTTAGCATTGAATACTCACTCACCGAACTGCGTTTACTCACATGAAAACCAGATGAATAGTGTCAGGGATTGGGTGTGTTATGCCGCACCGATTACCGATACACATACTGGTCAATTTTATGGGATTATGAATTTATCGACTAAATCTCATAAGCATAATTCTCTTGGTCTTTTAGCCGTTGAAAGATGTGCAGATATTGTTAAACAAGCAATTCAGCTACATCAAAAAAATATTTTGTATATTAAGGCCTTTGGAACGCCCAAAGTTCAATATAACCAACACAGCCTTACATTGACTCAACGCCAGATTGAAATTCTATGTATTTTAACCCTTTGTCCCGAAGGGATTAATCTTGAAGAACTTCACTATGCTTTATATGGTGACCGGCCTGTAAGTACCACCACGTTAAAAGCAGAACTTTCTCAACTTAGAAATTTAATTCCAGGTGTCATTGAGTCACGGCCTTATCGACTTAACTGTGAAATTCAATGTGATTTTTTAATGGCAGAACAAGCATTAAATCTTGGTTTCACATCGACCACCCTTACACTCTATAGAGGAAGTTTTTTATCTAAATCAGAAAGTCCATTTTTATGTGCATGGAGAGATTGCTTTGATGCTCGCTTGAGTCATGTGATTTATCAAATTGAAGATATTGACCAACTATTACGAGTAGTCAGCCGTGTTCCGGACCGTGTAGATGCCGTTGAACGTTTGCTTGAATTATTACCAGAAGAAACACCTTATCGAACTAAGCTTTTAAAATTGCTTGAATAAAATAAAAAGGAGAATATTCATACGATATTCTCCCTTTTTTAAGTGAGATCAAGCAGAAGCCTGAAGCTGTACCCTATAGCAGTCGTCTAGGGCTAATTCATAATACCGTAGCCCTTCTTCGGCAGCATGAAATGCTTTTTGCTGCCAGTCAGGACGGTCATTACATAAGCGCTTAATCAGCTCCATAGCTTCATATGGATGAAGATCATCATAATGGGCATGAGCCCGCAGCCAAGCTAAAGAACGTTTATCAATCGTGACTTCAGGATGGTTAGTATAGGTATGAATACCTTTATACACCTGAATTGACCAATCTCCAGTTGCCCATTCAATCGCCAAATTTGTTGCAGCAAGACATTCTGCCAAATTTCCACGATAACTCATATTCCATAGAAAATGGTTTACCGCATTCATTGCAGCCGGTGGGCGTACATGATCAAGCTCATCGACAGTTAAGCCAAAACCTCCAGCCCAATCGCGATACCATTTTAAGTGTCGCTCTTCTACCTTGATATTTTGGATTAACCAATCTCTTGCTTCTGTAACTCCGGGCTCAGAAAAACCTGTTGCTTTGCCTAATGCTCCAGCCATATACGACGGGAAATGGGCGACTAATGGATAGAAATTAAGTAAAGCATAACGGAAACTATCTAGGCTCAATCCCCCATTGGCCATTTCCGTAAAAAACGGATGTTTACTCACCCGTTCTTTCGCTGGTAACAGGTCGTCCCAGAACCGTTGTGACCATTCATTATGCGGTGTAATTTCTAAATTCATTCCATATTGATTTAGAGCAGTCATTGCTAATTTTCCTATTTATATGACAGCAATCATCTGTATTTCACGCTATAAGTCTATCCGAAAATGATAAAGATACAATCGTTAATCGACCATTTGTAACTTTTTTCGATGGATTGTGGATCTTTAGATAATTGTTCCGCTAATCATTGAAATGTCGTGATTTTTATCACATTTAACATAGATAAAAATCATTACTTTTTTAAAAAAACTGTATTATTATTTTCTATAAACCACACATTATATAATCAATATTTTTAGATGGAACTTTACTTAAAATAAGTCTCATTTTATGACAACTTCCAATATAGAGAGCATTAATTATGAAGTTGCAGGGTTCCAATATATTGGGACAGGAACAAATAGATTTATTAACCACGCGAGGTTTAAATTTCGTATGGTTTCCAAAGCAGCTTGAAACGATTTATCGTTTTCAATACCAAAACGGTGCTGCCTATGAGTTCCGCTATAGAGCACCTATTATTTTAATATTATATATATTTTTAAGTTTTGGTATATATCAAGTATTGCCAACTGAGCAAGTTTTACCCTGGTTTAACTATTATTCTTGGGTCGGTGTAATTATTTTTATTGCTTGGATTTTATCATTTATTAAAAAATTAAATCAGTATTTTGATTATTATGTAGGAATTGGCTCAGCTTTAGCGGTAGCAATTACTTTTATTTTAATTAACGTTATAGAAAATGGACAAGAAAATGTTCTTTTTCATGCAGCGATGATGTATGCAATCGTCATTATTTATGGTGCTGTTGGTATGCGTTTCTATACCGCCATATTTGCTGGATGGATAGGAGGACTAGCTGGAATTTTAGTAAGTAACTACTTAAATGGTGTAATCGACTGGACTTTTCTGAACCGCACTTATACCTTCAGTAGTTTTCTAGGAATGACTCTCGCCTATGCAACTGACCGTCAGCACCGTGAAAACTATTTACAAAACTGCATGATCGAGCTGAACCGTATTGAGCTTATGCAACAAGCACAGCAACTTTCTTTACTTTCGCAGCAAGATGCACTTACAGGTTTAGCCAATCGTCGCTATTTAGATGAGACTCTTGATAATGAATGGCGACGTGCATTACGCCATGAAACCCCCCTTACCATCATGATGGTCGATATTGATTATTTTAAATCTTACAATGACACACTAGGACATATAAAAGGTGATGAATGTTTAAAAGAAATCGCAGTTGCAATTTCATCTATTGCTGCTCGTAGTGGTGACTTGGTTGCTCGTTATGGTGGCGAAGAGTTCTTACTATTATTCCCAATGACAAATGCCCAGCAAGCTTTAATACAGGTCGAGCGTTTGATGAATGCAATTAGCAAGATTGCAATTAAACATCCATGTAGTGATGTTTCACCCTATGTCACCATTAGCGTTGGAGTCGCAACCACAATTCCACGACTAAACGACTCAATTTCTGCTTTTGTTGCACGAGCTGACCATGCATTATATAAAGCAAAAACGAATGGACGTAATCAATATAAAATTGCTGTAAATGAAGAACAAATTGTAGATTTAACTTAAAGAGTCAAAATAATATTGAGAATATTTTTTGATTAATAAATATATAATTTACTGTTTTGCACTCCTTGATTCAATTCAAAATGATAAGAAATCAATATTAGCTTTTCCATCCGTGGCAAAAGCTAAAGATAATTTATAAAAAATTATCAAATTTAATTACTCTACTTTAGAAATACTTTAATTTATTAGAAATCCCCCCTCAACTTTCTCCAGATTTTATTAAAAAAGTAAAATAGAAGATTTTGTTGTATTCTTTGGGGTGTATTGGGAATAGTCTTATTTGAAAATGGTAATATTGAAACAATGTTCTCATGTATTGTTTCATCGTTTGGATAGGCTTCTTTTCTAATAATTTCTATAATTTTTTGTATTTCATCTATAGATAAGTTCAAAAACTTCTTAATCTCTTGTGCTGTTTTTGATTCAATAGACAATAAAGCACAAACTCTAGTTACATTAACAATCTGCTCCGCATGAATGTTTTTAAAGTTTGGATAACAAACGAGTTTATATAAGATTTTTGTTTCCTCAAATTCTTTAGAAGCTATATTTTTATTATTTGCTATACGCTCTTGATGAGTCTTTTGGAAATATTCGTTATTTTCCACTTCTTTCAAAATATTCAAAAGTTCTTGATACCGTATTGGTCTCTTCAGCCCATATTGGTAACCTTTTAAAAGCTCAGGATTATTACTTAATACGATTTTAATTTTTTTAGGAATAAGGATATTGGTATAGCCACTATCTAAATCAATAATATGTATATCTGGATTATCATCACTATATATCCAGTTTTCACATAGCTGAGAAGATAAAGATAAGTCATGAATAACTTTTATCATTGCCTGTAAGTTTTTTGGCAATAGTTTATCCTTTGACATACAGCCAATTCTATATGTGCATTGATTCATTGATATTTCCCCAATTTCAATGATGACTTCAAAATAATTTGTTTAAAGTAATAAAATTTAAATATGTAATAAGCTTATATAGAAGCAGTTTAGTAAAATTAGCTTCTAGAAATAAATATAGATATTTAGTCCTCTCAGTAAATTAATGAAACCTTAATTCCCAATATTAAAAGATAAATATATTCAAAAATAAATCGCACGGCATTATATTTGTATAGGAATTATAAGACAAGAAATAATTTAAAATTTAATAAATTCTAATCTAATAAAAATTAAAAGCCCCATATTTAGGTTAAATATAGGGCTTTATTTAATATAGTCAAAAATTATAACTATGGTTCAATTGGCGCAAATGGTGGAATGACATCTGCATTTTGGGCACGATGGCGCAAGAAATGGTCCATGAGGACAATAGCCAACATTGCTTCTGCAATTGGAGTCGCTCGTACCCCTACGCATGGGTCATGACGACCTTTAGTCAATACGTCAGTATCTTCACGATTTAAATTAATCGTTTTCCCTGGCGTTGTAATACTTGCAGTAGGCTTTAATGCAATAGCGACTCGAATGGTTTGACCACTTGAGATACCACCCAAAATACCGCCTGCATGGTTCGCCAAGAAGCCATTACTCGTCAACTCATCACGTGTTTCATGACCAAATTGCCCGGCAACTGCGAAACCGTCACCAATTTCTACCCCTTTAACCGCATTAATACTCATCATGGCATGAGCAATATCAGCATCAAGACGATCAAAAACAGGCTCACCCCAACCTACAGGAACTTTTTCAGCTAAAATTTCTAGCTTGGCACCACAGCTGGTACCTTGTTCACGCAAAGATGTCACTAGTGCTTCAAAACGGGGAACAGCATCGACATCACCACAGAAAAATGGATTATTCGGAACTTCATTCCAATCCAATTTTTCAGCTACTTCATTACCAATTTGGGTGACATGGCCGCGAATCGAAACGCCGAACTTTTCTGCTAAATATTTTTTAGCGATAGCACCCGCTGCAACACGCATAGCAGTTTCACGAGCACTAGAACGTCCACCACCGCGGTAATCACGGAAACCATACTTTTGTGTATAGGTGTAGTCCGCATGGCCCGGTCTAAAGGTTTGCGCGATATTGCCGTAATCTTTGGATTTCTGGTCAGTATTACGAATGAGTAAACCGATTGGTGTACCCGTGGTTTTACCCTCAAACACACCAGAAATAATTTCAACTTGATCAGGCTCTTTGCGCTGAGTTGCAAATTTCGATGTACCTGGCTTACGGCGGTCGAGATCTTTTTGCAAGTCTTCTTCGTTTAGCTCAAGACCAGGTGGCACACCATCAACAATTGCCATGAGGCCAACGCCATGAGACTCACCACATGTCGTTACACGAAAGAGTTGTCCAATACTGTTCCCTGCCATATGTACAACTCCTTATGCTTGTTGCTGTTCAAATAGTTTTCTATAACGACGACATTGTTCTGCGGTTAAAGCAAAAATGCCAGAACCACCTTTTTGGAAAGTAAGCCAGTTGAAATCGATGGTATTGAAGTTCTGACGCATAGCCCATTCAGAGTTACCAACTTCAATAACAATAAGACCATCTTCAGTTAAATAATCTGCTGCTTGTGCAAGCATTTTACGCACGAGGTCTAAACCATCTTGGCCTGCTGCCAAAGCAAGTTCAGGTTCATGTAAAAACTCTTCTGGTAAGTCAGCCATATCTTCGGCATCAACATACGGAGGGTTACTTACAATCAAATCATACTGATTTTCAGCTGGAATCTTGGCAAATAAATCAGATTCAAGTAACGCAACTTGATATTGTTTATTGTGGTGTTCAACATTAATCGAAGCTACTTCTAAGGCTTCTTTAGAAATGTCTGTTGCATCCACTTCAGCATCTGGGTAAGCATAAGCTAAAGCTACAGCAATACAACCAGAGCCTGTACACATATCTAAAATACGTTGTGGAGTTTTAGGTTTTGCATTTTCTGGCAAATTATTAAGAGCTTCGCGCATTTGACCATTTTCATCTAAGCAATAAGGTGCAAAACGTTGCTCAATTAACTCTGCAATTGGTGAACGCGGAATAAGTACACGCTCATCTACATAAAATGGCTTATTAAAGAAGTAAGCTAAATTTAATAAATAAGAAGTTGGAATACGATCATTAATACGACGTTCTAACAAACTTAAAAATTCTGCTTTTTCACTTGGTAATAACTTGGCATCTAGAATTTCTGCGTCTGCTGACCATTCAAGAGATAAGGTTTGTAAAACTAATGCAGAACTTTCTGCAAAATAATCTTCAGTACCTTGTCCTAAATGTGCATCATGTTGACGTAATGCTGATACCCCAAAACGAATAAAATCTCGAATTGTTGATAAATTTTCAGCAGCTTCCTGTAAATGTTCAGGGCTAATCGTCGGTCGCTCCACTTAGGCGTCTCCAAAGGCAAATTTTGCAAAGTGACTATTCTACTGAGTGAGACCAAGCAACGCAACGCTTTGCCTTGTGAACCAGTGTTTTACACACCTATCTCTAACAATCACAGCTTAAAATTAGAATACTTTGTTTTAATTAAGAAATAGTGAAGTTTTAAGTAGCCATAAATTTAATTTCTAAAATAAAAAAGCGGTCTTTAAATATTGACCGCTTTTCGTCTTGAGTTGGCTTAAAGCTTAAGCTTCTCTGCTACATAATCAGAGTCTTTATCTCCACGTCCAGAGAGATTAACCACAATCATGGTTTCTTTCGGTAGTTGAGGCGCTTCACGAATTGCCCAAGCGACCGCATGTGAACTTTCAAGTGCAGGAACAATGCCCTCAACACGAGATAAGGTCATAAAAGCCTCTAAACATTCTTGGTCAGTTGCAGTGCTATATTCAACACGTCCTAAATCTTTTAAGAAGCTATGTTGTGGCCCAACACCCGGATAGTCCAATCCTGAAGCAATAGAATGCACTGGTAAAGGTTCACCAGCCTCATTTTCAAGCACATAACACGCCATACCATGAATTTGACTTGGCTTACCTAAAGTTAGTGTTGCTGAATGCATATTGGTCTCTAACCCATGTCCAGCTGGTTCAACCCCGACTAATTTCACATTCGAATCATTTAAAAATGCGGTAAAAGCACCAATCGCATTTGAACCGCCCCCTACACATGCCACGACATAATCCGGATTTTTTCCAAAACGATGATGTGTCTGCTCTTTAATTTCATGACCAATAATCGATTGAAAATCTCGAACCATTTTTGGAAATGGATGTGGTCCAACTACAGAACCAATGGCATATATAAAATTTTTAGGATCTTTTAAATATTCTTCAAATGCACTATCTACAGCATCTTTTAAAGTTGCTGTACCACGTGTAACTGCTACCAAATGAGCACCCAAAATTTTCATTTTGACTACATTAGGGTGCTCTTTTTCAATATCTACTTGCCCCATGTGGATTTCACATGGAATACCCACTAAAGCACAAGCTGTTGCTAAAGCGACCCCATGCTGACCCGCACCTGTTTCAGCAATAACCTTCTTTTTGCCCATATATTTAGCAAGTAAGGCCTCACCTAAGCAGTGATTAATTTTGTGGGCACCTGTGTGATTTAAATCTTCACGCTTTAAATAAATTTGCGCACCGCCTAACTGTTCTGACAGACGTTTAGCATGAAATAAAGGACTTGGACGGCCTACATAATTTGAAAAAAGATCTGATAGTTCATTTTGAAATTCCGCTGTATGACGGATTTCTTCATAAGCAACATTAATTTCATCCATTGCTTCTTTTAAATGCGGCGGAATGAATTGACCGCCATATTCACCAAAAAATCCCTGTTCATTCGGTAAAGCAATACCATTAATTTGATGTTGCATATCATCCCTCTTTTTTAAATTATTAAAGTTATCAAGTTTATCGAGAAAGGTAGCGCGTTAAATCCTCAATGCCTTTTAGCGTCATTGGATACATATGATTTTCAAAAATCTCTTTAATCCAACCAATGGTTTGAGTGTAATGCCAATACCCTTCAGTTTCAGGGTTTAACCACGCTGTTTTATCAAAATGTTGACGTAGGCGACGTAACCAAATCTCACCTGTTTCATCATTCATATATTCAACCGAACCACCCACCGATTTCAGCTCATACGGTGCCATACTGGCATCACCTACCACAATTACACGGTAGTCGCGTCCGTAGGTATGAAACAAATCCCACGTATTCATGCGGGTAGCAGTTCTTCGGTAATTATCTTTCCAGACATAGTCATAAAGACAGTTATGGAAATAAAAGTATTCGAGTGTTTTAAATTCAGTTTTAGCTGCGCTAAAAAGTTTCTCACATTGAGCAATGTGCGCATCCATCGAACCGCCCACATCAAACAACATAAGTACTTTGATTCGATTACGACGCTCTGGCACCATCTGAACATCCAAAATACCTTGTTTGGCTGTTTCTCGAATAGTTCCGTCAACGTCTAACTCTTCGGCTGCCCCTTGGCGAGCAAATTTGCGTAACCGGCGTAAAGCAATTTGCATCTGACGAGTACCAAGAACTTGGTCATCATCTAGATTTTGGTATTTACGTTGTTCCCAGACTTTAACCGCCGAACGTTTACGGCTTGGCCCACCAATTCGTACGCCTTCTGGATGGTCACCAAAAGCTCCAAAAGGTGAAGTTCCACCTGTGCCAACCATACGGTTACCACCTTGGTGTTTCTTATGCTGTTCGCGTAATCGCTCTTCCAGCATTTTCATCAATTCTTCTAAAGAACCTGCTTTTTGGAGTTCAGCTCTTTGCTCTGGTGTTAAGTGCTTTTCGAGAAGTTCTAAATCGAACCAGTCTTTTGGTAATTTATGAACTTGCTTAAGTAACTCATCGATATCAAAAGTTTCAATACCATCAAAGTAATCTTTCATGGCACGATCAAACTTGTCAAAAAAGCGTTCATCTTTAACTAAAATAGTTTTAGCAAGCTGATAAAACTCTTCTTGATCGGCAAAAACTAAGCCTTCACTCACTGCACGGTTTAAATCAATGAGTTCACGAGTAGTAACTGGAACACCATATTTACGTAAGGTGTAAAATAACCGCACAAACATGGGTTATTCCCTCCCTTAACGTCGAGACATGAAAGCCAAACGTTCGAGGAGTTGCACATCCTGCTCGTTTTTGATGAGAGCACCATATAAAGGTGGAATCGCTTTAGATGTATCTCGATTGCGTAATACATCTTCTGGCATATCATCTGCCATGAGTAAACTTAACCAATCAATTAACTCAGAAGTCGATGGCGGTTTCTTCAAATTAGGAATTTCACGGAGTTTAAAGAACACCTGTAAAGCTTCGTTCACCAATGTTGCAGAGATATTGGGGAAATGAACCGCAATGATTTCTCGCATGGTCGCTTCATCTGGAAATTCAATGTAGTGGAAGAAACAACGACGCAAGAAAGCATCGGGTAATTCTTTTTCATTATTCGAAGTAATAATGACTATTGGACGTTGTGTTGCGGTAATTGTTTCATTCGTTTCGTAAACATAAAAAGACATTTTATCGAGTTCATGCAGCAAGTCATTTGGAAACTCGATATCAGCTTTATCAATTTCATCAATTAATAATACGCAGCGCTCTTCACTCGTGAAAGCTTCCCACAATTTACCGGGCTTAATATAGTTCTTAATATCGTAAACTCGGTCATCACCTAACTGGCTGTCTCGTAAACGAGAAACTGCATCATATTCATACAACCCTTGCTGCGCTTTAGTTGTAGATTTGATATGCCAAGTAATCAGTTTCAAACCTAAACTTTCTGCTACTTGTTCAGCCAGTAAAGTTTTCCCCGTGCCAGGTTCACCCTTAATCAGTAAAGGCTTTTGCAAAGCACGAGCTGCTTTTACAGCAAGCTTAAGACTATCAGTCGCGATATATTGATCTGTACCAGTAAAATGTTGGGTATCAGCAGACATGTAAAGACCTTATTTTTCTATTTCAATGGTTAGATGGAACGCATGTTTTTGTTAGTTGAATATTTTGACCAACAATATCCAATCACCAAACCTAGACCAACTACAAACAGAATTAAAGATAAATTTGACCAAATTAACGGACTATCTTTAGTTAAAACACCAAAAAGGAGTCCAAAAATAGCAGGTGCCACAGATGCATTCGGCCCTTCAGACACTGTTGGTGTGACTAAAATAGCAAATACTACAAGCCAGCTAATTGCACCAAGAGTTGCAGGAAGACGGCGCATTAATCGCCACCAACACCACAAAGCAATAATAGCGCCTATTCCGTAAGCTGTTAAAGCAATAACACCTTCAGGAACAACATCCAAAAAAGAAAATAATTGATTCATTATTCCAGTTTGATCTTCACGCACCACGTAAGCCCTCTGGTTCAACTGCATTTGGGTTAATTAACCCTTCTGGCGGCATCTGAATAAAGAAACCTTTTGTTTGTAATGAGTCTAAAACATGTAAAACGTTAACACGCGCTAATTTACGTGTTGGAGCTAATTCTAAATGCATGACAAACGTTGCACGACCAAACGCTTGTAAAACAGCTTCAGGAACATTTTCAAACGGATCAGCTTGCTCCGCATCGTCAGGATAGTTTGGACGAGCAATATACATGTACATTTCATCTTTTTTGCTCGATCTATAAATATCACAGTGCATTTCAAATCAACTCTTGAACTAAGGACAGCATACATGAAAAAAAACGACACACACACGCAGGTTTGTTTACGCATCAGTCGTTTTTTTAATTCTTGAGAAATATTAACCTACAACATTGATTAAGGTCGATAATAACTTTGTTGTAAACAAGAATGGAATTTTACCAAATTCATATAACCACATGATTTAAAATGATAAATTAAAAATCTATTTTACTAAAATAAAATCAGTTTTAGGACCGGCAAAAAAGCATTCATTATTGAATACTTGTTGATAGCTTTCTTATAAGATTTATACTTAAACTATTAAAAATAATAAATTTCTTTTTTACTTATGTAAGAATATACACTTGAGTAAAACTTTTAACTACTTCACTACACATCACTAGACATTATTTAACTCGTTTAATAGCGAGATATGTTTCAATAAAGTATCTTGTTCATAGATATGGAGGACAAAATTATGCCTCGTGGTGATAAAACTGCTTATACAGCCAAGCAAAAACGTCAGGCCAAACATATTGTTGAGAGTGAAGTAGATAGAGGTCATTCTGAAGAAGAAGCCGAACGAATTGCTTGGTCTACCGTCAATAAACAAGATGGTGGCGGTAAGAAAAAGTCTCATTAATATATAAAAATAAATACTTCTTTAGCTCAAACTAAAGAAGTATTTTTATTTAAGCACTTGTTCATTTGCTTTAGAAGACTCGAGAGCTTTTTATATAGTCATCGCTTACTTGATTTAAAGCATTCAAAATAGCGCTATCCTCATGGCTTAATAAAGCCTGATTAAGTCTTTCCATATAGGTAATAAGCTGAGTTTTAGAGGCATGGGAAAATTCAGTCGTTACTGCTTCATCTTCATATAAGAGTACATAACTACGGGCAAAACCATAGATTAGGTAAATGGCTGCTTTTTCTTTTGTATTTTGAGATTCTTTAAGAGACTGTTCACAAGCATTTTTTAAATCTTTAAATGCATCTGTACCAGTAGATTGATTTTTGAAGTTTAAAAGTATTGTTTGGAAGTTCATATCCATATTCCACTCAAAAAATAAAGCTACAGAAGAAGATGGAAGCTGTCAAATAAAAACCTGATTAATATAAGTTTAATTGTAAATAATTTTATATATGCTTCTTTTAGATCACGAAAAATCATGCAATAAAAAAACCACTCTTGCTTTAAGAATGGTTTAGTTAAAGCCTATCAATGATTAGAAGCTTATTTCAATTGTGACCGTGGTACCTGAATGTTCAATATCAGTTGAGACATTAAAACCTCTACTTTTAAGCTCCTCTTCAACCAATGTAAGATGATCAGGACTTATGGCATCAACAGGAAACCAAAAATTTGCTTTTCGCTTCCCCTCCTTAGATTCTGACTCAGTACCAGTTAAAATTTTTTCCAATATGACATCTTGATTTATTTTAAAATTTTTAGCATTTTGGCGAGCTTGTTCAGCATTAAAGTTATTAAGCATATTTATCTCTCTAATTATTAATTTATCTAATTTTATAACATAAAAAAGCGATATAAGTTTTAGTGTTATGTAGTTAAATTCATTTAAAGATATAAGTTTATTGATTGAATAAATTTGCTACCCACTCGATAAATTTTCTAGCATTTCTATTCTTAAAATCTTCCTTATTTGGTATGTAGTAACATAGCTTTGATTGAACTGGTTTAGTTTCAAACTCTTGTAAAAGATTCGCTTTAACCAACCTATGAGCGAGTGTATCAGAGCAAAATACTAATCCATTGGCAGATAAGGCTTCATGTATCCCAAAAATCTCCTGATCAAATTTCTTAATTGTTACCCTCTTTTGATCCCATTCATTTTCCTCAAACCAAGCCTCTAGAGGTGTACTTGGTAATGCCTTATTTTTCCATTCTGTTGTAAATAAAGTTATTGGCTCACTCGGGCATCTAAGTGGATCAAGTTTTGATGAACCAAACATATTAAAAGAATCATATTTAATAATATCTTGAGACTGGACGAAAGATATGTCGCCATATCGGATAGGTAAGGTATATAAATGATTTTCTAAAACTTCACCTGTAGAAAATTCCACTGAGATATCGGGATGAAATTGATAAAATTCATTTATTGAAGGAATTAATAACATTGCAGCTAGTGAAGACGTACTCGCCACTCTCACTACGTTTCCATTTACCGTTATTTCATCTAAGGCATCTTCAATTTTACGAAATCCTTCGGAAATTGCACCAGCCAGTCTTTCTCCTGTTGTTGTAAGCGTTATTTTTCTTACTTGTCGGTGAAATAAATCAACATTTAATCTGCTTTCTAGATTCGTAATATGATGCGAAATTGCAGTTGGTGTGAGCGAAAGTTCTTCAGCGGCCAACTTAAAACTACCTAATCGAGCTGCTGATTCAAATGCTTTAAGGGCCTGCAAAGAAACTTGCATACTTTCTCCCAATAATACTTATAGGTGAACCAAACTCATCTATAAATGTAATTTTCTAGTTTGTCTACTTATCTTTTAAAACTCAAAATAAATTAAATCTTAATCTTTTATGGAACTAACGATGAGTAAAATATTACATATAGAAGCTAGTGTAAGAGCTGCAATTAACCCTAATCCAAACCACAATTCGATTTCTAAAAATATTGCTACTCGATTGATCAATTCATGGAAAAAACAGCTACCTATAGATGAGTATATTTATCGTGATGTGGGAATGAATCCTCCACCATTTATTACTCAAGAATGGATCGCTGCTGTATTCACCCCTGAAACTAATAGAACACAAGCTCAACACGATGTTTTATCTATATCAGATCAATTAATAGCAGAAGTTTCAAATTCAGATATCCTTGTAATTTCTTCACCTATGTACAATTACGGTATGCCTGCTCAGCTTAAAGCATGGTTTGATCAAATTATTCGGATTAATAAAACTTTTGATTTTGACCTTGCTCAAGGAGACTTTCCTTTAAAGCCTCTTTTGACTGGCAAAATATTAATTATTATCACTTCGAGCGGAGAGTTTGGTTTTGAGAAGGATGGTATCAGACACAACATGAGTCATCTTTTACCTCACATTCGTACACTCAGTAAATATTTAGGTGTAGAGAAAATTTATGAAATTACCTCTGAATATCAAGAGTTTAGTGATCATCGGCATATATCGTCACTAGAAAATGCTTATCACAAAGCTGAAAAAGTTGTATCCGAAATTGCTCATTCATTTACGAAGAATTTAGAGGATATTAATACTTAAAATTTTAAAATTAAGTTAGATTAATATTAGTCCAATAAAAATAAATAAGCCTACCCTATTGGGTAGGCTTTTCATTTCTGCAACGAAACAAACTTATCGTTATATATTATATATGTTGAAATTGTTTTTCTTAAAACCAAGAATATACAGACCTGTATGTTTAAGCAATTGAATTTTTCTCACTGTATAAATTAATTTAATTCATTATTGGAATTTTAAATTGTTTTCCCTTTATTATATTGTTTTATGAATTTTATAAGGCAAAATAATTATTTAGATAATCTACAGAAAACTCATTTTTATAATTTTAATATTTAATTAAGTGATTTTTAATAAGATCTCATTAATTAAAATCTTAATGTATTGGCCATTTATTGAATAAAAAGGCCCATCACATGATGAGCCTTTTAAATTTAAATAGAGTTGGATATTAAATCGATAGACTTTGTTTTTCTTCTTGAAACAATTGGATTAATGGTTGGGTTAATAACTCATAACGCCAACCTAATAAATAATCAGGTAAATCTTGTTCATCACCTTGCGAAAGAACATGTTGATGAATAGCATTTAACCATTTTTTTCTCAGCAATACTTCTTTGGGAATAGAAGTTTCATTTATTGCATGAGCAAGCACCATATCCATTTTATGTAGAGTCTCTTTAGACGTTACTTTAAAAGGTTTTGCAATTTTCGATGGCCACTGATTTTCGATAGGTAGATCTTTAAGTAATTCTAAAATAGTTTTGCCATATTCACGAACCACATTTGGACGAATATCCTTCACTTGCGAAAGTTGAAAGCTAT